>Ga0210410_10000026_pt1 | contig 284679 bp, 228 predicted proteins | sample IncBWC4MmetaG_FD_161058 | JGI IMG/M metagenome (GOLD analysis project Ga0210410, IMG submission 161058) | Forest soil microbial communities from Barre Woods Harvard Forest LTER site, Petersham, Massachusetts, United States - Inc-BW-C-4-M | ecosystem: Environmental > Terrestrial > Soil >... | reverse complement strand
GAGCTTTGGTTGGTAGAGCAAAAGCAACAGCTTCAACGAGAGCGAAATGGCGCTCTTCTCCGAGTGCATGCTGTCGTGTGCTCGAAACCACTTGACACCGCCGACATTGTCAGAGAGGCGATTTATCACCACTTGACCACCAGCGTGTCGTTTTCAGAGTTGCCGACCATCCGCCCGAGAACCGCACTGCACGTATGACAATGGTCAACCTCTGATCAAACAGAGCACGCGCCCACGCAAAGAAGGCCATTGCCTTCCGCAACTTTAGTCGCCTAGGACCCCAGGCGAAGCCGAATTACTCATGTACACTTGGGCGGGGTCCAGCGATAAACGCCTATCACAAGGCATTCGAAAGTGTTTCCACAACACGATGCATAAGAGGTCACACGATGAAGACCAGTCTTGCAATCTTGGCTTTGCTTTTTATGACTTCATTTTCAGCCTCCGCGCAGGAGCCAGCGCGTAAAGATCCCTTGCTTGATCGTCTGGCCGGAAAATGGATCCTTCAGGGCACCATTGCTGGACACCAGACCACGCACGATATCGAGTCCGATTGGGTGCTGAACCATGAATACCTGCGCATCCACGAAACATCGCGGGTGAAGAACGCCCAAGGCCAGCCCGCGTATGAAGCGATCATCTTTATTGAATGGAACGAATCGTCGAACGAATACAAATGCCTGTGGCTCGACTCGACCGGCGGCGGTGGTCTCGCGGTCCCTGCTGCCCCAGGCAAACGGGGCAATGACGAAATCGCGTTCTTGTTCAAGGACAAAGATAAGGACAGCGGCGTCCGCACAACGTTTGCCTACAGCAGAGGCGCCGACACTTGGAGCTGGCTCATAGATAACGAATACGGTGGCAAGCTAACGTCTTTTGCGCGAGTAAAGCTCACCAGGAAATAGAAACTAACATCATGCGAACCTTGGTTACGGCGAACCCTGACCATAAAGCTAGCGCTCAGGAAACTGAAGCGCTCTACGCCAGGCGACGAATTCTCTCAATGAATTACGGACAATCCGGAAGTCAAAATTGGCTAAACCATGCCTCAGCACGTTTTGACCGCATAAAATGTTCAGCATGCCGCTCGTGAGAAAGGCTCTTGTGACTCTTCCGTTGGGGCAACGGTGACGCCCAGAGCAATTGGAATTCGGCCCAGAACCCGGTTCTTCTTCGTGGAAGCAAGCAAGAACAGCAGAGTACCTTGAGTGCCCTTGCCGGAGCCGGGCGAGCCGAGTAGCACGATGCGGTTCATGTTATTTTGCTTTTCCGTTATGCCCAACTTTCATGACAAACCCAATTTCAGTCGGCTTCATGAAATCTACCCAAGTTTCGACAGTTATCCAAGTGTCGTCGTCTTTGGCAAGGACATCCCATTCCGATAGATAGCCCCCTAACACACCCTCCTTGACGTAGGGCTTGTCCTGATAGCCTTTGGCAATCAGAATTGGATTGAACTCTTTGATGATTCCGGCTGTGACGTCGTCCAGTGTCCCACTGCGGCTCCACGTGAATTTTATAGCCCAAGTTTCGGGGCTGGTTTGGGAAGCTGGATACCGATTCAAAATGTAGGTTCTGGGGCAAAAAGCTTCGCCAGCCGGGGTGAGATTGTATTGCGTTCCACCAGATGGGGAACCCGCGATAGCAGAAAACTTCGATGGTGCATTGACTAAAGCAAAATTCAGTCGCTCAATTAAGCCTTTGTCACACCCTGCGAAAGAAGCGGGCGCCATACTAAGGGCGACCAGCGTTAGCACAAACAGTATTCGTTTCATTTTCTTGCCTCCTGTAGCATGCCCGAAGAATGGCCCTGTGTCCGTCGCAGCTTGCCATGTTCGATGGCAGCCGGAAACACGCAGTTCAACAGACTGGCTCACTACCACGAAACCGAGAAGTAGCGCTAACATCATTCACAGAACTGGATAGCGACTGGCTGACCATGAGTGGTAATAGGCGACACGTCCCCAGTTCCGCTCCGGCGTCCTTCTCCACAAATCGGGTGATAGCAGGATCGCGAATGTCCCTTGAAACAACAATATGCCCGCGTTGTGAGTCAACATGTGTAGTGCACCTGCCCGAGTGTACTGGCGTCAATCAATGGATCTGCAACCAGTGCTCGCATCAGTGGGATTTTGCGAGTCAGGAAGAGAGGGCTCTAGTACCCAGGCATCTGAAGGGGAGCAGAATAGAACAATTTCTCGAGGAATTCCTTGCGATCAAAGTTGTAACAAGGGGACAGGCCGAAAAGGTCTCGAACTGTTGTGACAATGCGTACCAAGCCACCAGCAGTGCGGGTAACGAAGACAAAACGCGTGTATTCGCGGAGCAGGTTGATCAATGGCACGATCAGCTAATCCGGCTTCAGGAAACTCTGATCATTGATCGCCTGCTGCCATTAGTGGCAGAATATCAAATTCCTTCAAATGAGCAAGTGTGGCTATTCCAGGCGTGTCACGAAGTGTGGAACTCAGTCTCTGCTGGATTTGTGAACTGGTTCACTCTTGCGCTACGGGGACGACTGTACGGCGCCGGGCCTTGGCTGATACCCGAGTGGGCATGGCAACTACGTGGTGCGTGTCGGGATGTTGCTCGTTTGGATGTAGCCCCAGACGAGAAAGCTTCATCTCTTCTCCACTGCCTAGCCCACACGTTGCAGCGAGACTTGGTGGTGCACCGCAAGGAGGCCATTGCCAGAGCCTTTCTCGTAAGCAAGACAGCGCGGTCGTCAAGCGTGGGCGCTGGGAGGGACGATTCAGAAGCAAAGGCCAAAGGAAAGGCACTCGAAGCTGACGGCGGTCCTTGCGGCCGTCTTCGCGGTCGTCCTCCAAAATTGACTCCTGATTTTGTCCAGTCTGCGGGAAAGTTGTGGCGACAGGCTCAAAGCCAAAGCGCGCCCGGCCGGTGCACCGTGGCAGCCAAGGAACTAGCTGCGATAGCATCAAGTCTTGACAGCGAAGGCTACACTCCGCCTGCCAATTACCTAGAAAAGAACTGTGCAGCCGACCTGAAAAAGTTCAACAGCAACAATTCCAATTCGAAAATAGGACCAATTAAGACTTGGTCTCAACTCGTCCACTATGGTGATAAGGGCCACCTACGCGGAATGCGGAGATTGCTTTCGCGCTGCGCCAAGAGCTATAGCTCTTGTGGTCCAGCCCTGTCCGGAAAATAATTCCGGACAACAAACATCGTCTTTCCGTTTGCATCATTCTTCTAGACCTGTGCTACGCCAGGACTGTCCGCCAGCTCTTTTTCGGACACCCGGCGTCTTCCCTAGTTAATTTGGCCCCTTTATAAGAGAGCGAGCATGTGCTGAGGCAATAGGGTCAGGCTGCAAACGCCCTTTTGATAGACGGATCAAGGCTGGGCCAATGAATGGCCGCCAGATCTCACCTCAAGTAGCGAACTGAAGTGACCATGGACATTAATGCGCAGAGGCAGTGCGGGCAATTCCCACGATGAGCAAGAGGTCTATGAAAGCGAATCAGGCGGAGTCAAATCTAACGCTGACTGGAGTAACAGATGCCATCCTGGAAGTAGGCCGGCAGCGAATGGCCCTTCTCTGCCAAATGCGGTCTGCACTACAATCCGGGGATACCGAAAAAGTACTCAGACTTGCACGACAGCTATGTGGGCTAATCGATGAAAAATGTCCTCGAGTTAATTAGGGTCTCCACAGAGGCCCAAGCGGCCCAAGATCGGGCCTCAATTCCTGCGCAACGGACGGTGAATCGGCGCACCTGTGCCCAGTACGGGCTGGAAATAGTTAAATCGTTTGAAATTTCGGATGTCTCGGGCGCTTCTGTCCTTCTGGCCCCGGCAATGCAGCAACTGTTGGCCATGATGCAATCTTCGGCGATCCACGGCGTTGTAGCTCGCGAATTCTCCAGGGTGATGCGACCGGATAACTTTGCAGATTATGCGCTGCTCCAAGCCTTTGCTGATTCGAAGACCGTGCTGTATCTTCCCGAGGGTCCCCTCGACCTGGCCAGCAAAACAGGCCGGTTGTTGGGCACTATCCGGGCTGCCATTGCGGGCATGGAGCGAACCGAAATTCTGGAGCGTGTCTGGACAGCTAAGGAAGAAAAACGCCGCCGCGGTGAGCTTGCGCAAGGAAAAATCGTGCTGCCTTGGGGTATCGGATACGAGCAGGGTCGCGGTTTCTTCTACAAGGCTGAGGCGGAAAGGTACAGGAGATCTTTCGGCAGTTCCTCTCCGGAAATCAGAGCTATTCCCAATTGTCAAAGCTTCTGGGCGTTACACCACGCGGCATGCACGGCATCATGCGCAACCCGATTTGGACCGGATGGAGGGTTATCGACAAGAAGCGGGACAATTCAGCTTCGGGCAAATATGTTAGCGTCAACGGCCGCCAGGCAGACCGACGCAAGATTCTTCGCTCCGCGGACGAAGTCATTCGAGTGAAGGTGATCGATCAACCATTGGTCTCGGAAGCCGATTTTCTCACCGTGCAGCAGATCATGGATCTGAAAGAGAAAAAACATTGGCGGAGCCGAACTGATTACGAGCACAGGTTCACGTATAACGGTTTTCTAACCTGTTCCGAGTGTGGAGAGATCATTCACACCGCATTGGCCCGTCGCGATTATTACGCCTGTAAAGGACGCCGAACAGCCCATACCTGCAACACGGGATACATGGGAAGGGAGAAGCTCGAGGCCATCCTCGACGGCCTATTCTCTCGGTACCTGAGTACCCCAACATTTTTGGACCGATGTATTGGCGAGTTGACGAGTCGTCCTACGAGAGACGACTCGGTCACCCGGGCGCAGCGCCTGACCTCTCAAATTGCTAATTTGGGCCAGAAGCGCGCTCGCATCATTGACAGCTTTCTCGATGGGGTGCTCTCTCGGGAAGAACGAGACCAACGGCTGGCCGCGATCGAGAGGGATATTCAGTTAGCTCAGGACATGCTCATGCAGGAAGGGCCCTCGGCGTCGTTAGACCTAAGGGTTCTAAAGGATGTGCTCGCCCCGCTTTCTGAGTGGGACTTTTGGGACAGGGAACAGAAGAGGAACCTACTCGCGGCTTTGGTGCCCGACATTAGGGTTGCGGACTACAAAGTAGAGTCTTTAGGTCTCAACCCAACAATCTTCAGCAACGAAGATACCCACAGGGGCAGGGGTTCATGGCGGCGGCCAGCATGAAACGCGCGGGAAAGGTGAGGGCCATGGCGGCGCGGGCTATGGTGACGTGGCCATCTTCGAGGGGCTGGCGCAGGACTTCGAGGACGTTGCGGGGGAACTCGGGGAGTTCGTCGAGGAAGAGCAGGCCGTTGTGGGAGAGCGAGACTTCGCCGGGGCGGGGGATTACGCCGCCACCGATGAGGCCGGCGTCGGAGATAGTGTGATGCGGGGAGCGGTAGGGGCGCTTGCCTACTAAGCCGCTGCCGGGGTCGAGGACTCCGGCTACGCTGTGGATTTTGGTGGTCTCTAGAGCTTCTTCGAAAGTGAGCGGGGGCAGGATGGTGGGCATGCGCTTGGCCAGCATGGTTTTGCCGGAGCCGGGCGGGCCGATCATTAATATGTTGTGGCCTCCGGCGCAGGAGATTTCGATGGCGCGCTTGGCGGTCTGCTGGCCGCGGACATCTTTGAAGTCGACGAGGAATTCCTGCGATTCTTTTAGGAGGGCGTCGCCGTCGGCTTTCAAGGGGACGATGCCGTTGCCGGAGTTCACGAAGTGGATTACATCCAATAGCGAGCGGACGGGGTAGACATCGACTCCGACGACCATGGCGGCTTCGCGGGCGTTGGCTTCGGGAACGACCAGCTTTGAAATTTTCCGGGTGCGGGCTTCGAGGGCGATGGGGAGCGTGCCGCGGATGCCGCGGACTCCACCGTCGAGGGATAGCTCGCCGATGAAGAGACAGTCTTCGATGCTCTTCTGAGTTAGACCACCGTAGGCGCCTACTATTCCTAGCGCCATGGGCAAGTCGAATCCTGAGCCTTCCTTTTTAATGTCCGCGGGGGCGAGGTTGATGGTGATGTGGGTGGGCGGGATGTCGTAGCCGCAGTTTTTGAGGGCGGCGCGGACGCGGTCGCGGCTTTCGCGCACGGCGGCGTCGGGGAGGCCGACGGTGTGGAAGTGGTCCTGATCGGTCTTGATGCCGGAGCAGTCGACTTCCACCTGAATAATGTTGGCGTCGATGCCGTAGACCGCGGCGCTGAGGGTCTTGTAGAGCATAGGTGCTCCGGGCGACACTTCCTTCGTGCTTCGTGCCGCCGTCGGCACACCAAGGCCTGAAGCCGGATTTAGCTAGAGTACGCGAGCGGAGGTGGGCTTGGCTGTGATGGATGTCACAGGGTGGGGCTGTGGAAAAAGAGGACAGGTCATCAGAACGTCATGCGATAGCCGACGCGCCGCAGCGGCTAAAGCCGTGTTTAGATTTGCTGGACTTAACGGCACGACTGAAGTCGTGCCCTTCCCGATCTGTGGAGGCTTTCGGGGCTGAAGGTGCAGCGAACCTGATTTAACTCCGAAGTAACCAAACTCTCCAACAGCGGCGACGATTGTTCTTCCCCGGTCAGTATAATTACGGTGGCTCGACTGATTGACGGTTTGGCGTTCCCGGAACGCCAAACCGGGTGACTTCCCCATGACCCAGGAACCTTCCGGTACGACTCGACGCTCCCATCCTCCGCAGAACCTAGAGCGGGAAGAATCTCAGCTGTGGCGATGGATTCTACTGTTCATGGTGATGTTGGCGGCGGGCTTTGCTGCGCTTGCGTGGGAGCGGCTGGAAGGCTTGCCTTACCATTTGGGCCCGGCGGCGTTGGGCGTGTTGCTGTTGTCCGTGCTTCTGGCGGTCTATGCTTACGGCCGGCGGAAGGAAGTCGTCGAACTCAAGAGTCTGTTGCAGGGCTTGCAGGAGCATGTGGGCGCGGCTCCCTCGGAAGCGCAGCTCGATCAACTTTCGGACATGATTGCGCGCTCGCAGCGCAACTTCAAGGAACTGATTGACTCGTTCGAAGATGCAGCTTGCGCCGTTTCATTGGACGGCACCATGCGCACCGTCAATAAGAGCATCAGCGAACTGGTGGGACTTCCCTTCACCGATATTGTCGGAAAGAAGTTTTTCGACTTCGTTGACGAGCCCAACCGCGCCGGCGTGGAAGCCGGACTGGCGCGCTTTCTGGAGAAGAGACACTGGACCGGCACGGTCTGCGTGCGCCTGAAGAACAACACTCGGCCACTTTACTTCGATTGCGTGCTCAACGCGATCCTCAAGAGCGGCGAAGTGGTGGGCGCCAGCGTGTTGGGACGGAACGTTACCGGGCAGCACGAGAAGGAGTTGCGCTTCACCGAACTTTTCGAGACCTTGCAGGAAGGCGCTTACTTCAGCACGCCGGAGGGCCGACTGCTTGATGCGAATCCTGCGCTGGTGAGTATTCTTGGCTATGCGACGAAAGATGAGCTGTTGGGAGTCGATCCGGGCAAGTTGAATGTCGATTCCGCGGAGCCTCCCGTGCTGGGGCGGGCGGCGGACGATCGCGGCGGCGTGCGCGCGAGAGAGATCACGCTGCGTAAGAAGGATGGAACCACAGCGGTGTTTCTGGAATCCTCGCGGGCGGTGTGGGACGCCGCGGGCAAGCTGATTCGTTACCAGGGCACGCTGGTCGACGTCACGGAAAGACGCAAGCTGGAGCGGCAACTGCTTCAGCAGGAAGAATTCCGCCGGCATATGCTGGAGAGCTTCCCGGACCTGATTCTGGTGATCGATCTACAGGAGCGCTACACGTTCGTGAGTTCGCGGGTGCACGACCTGCTGGGTTATCTGCCGGAGGATTTGTTGGGTAAGAAGATCTCGGAGACTGAGGACCACTCGCCGGAACTGGCTGCGTTGTATCACGACGTGGTTTCGGGCAATCGGACTTTTGGAGCGGCGGAATACAGCGCCCGCCATCGGGATGGGACCTGGCGTACGATGCGCGCTTCAGCCAGCCAGCTGTTCGACGCCGACGCCAAGATTGGCGGCGTGATCATGTCGGTGCGCGATATTACGACGGAAAGGAAACTGGAGCAGCAGGTCGTTCAGAGCGAGCGGCTGGCGGCTATGGGAGCGATGATCGGCGGCGTTGCTCACGAACTTAACAATCCGTTGACCAGTATTTTAGGAGTGAGTGAACTTTTGCAGGACAGCCAGACTACCGATGCCGCACGGAAACAGGTTGGCATACTCCAGCAGCAGGCGCGGCGCGCCGCCGAGATCGTTCATAACCTGACTTATTTTTCGAGGCCGCCGGCGCCGGGGAAAACTCCCGTAAGTCTCGGAGAGATCGTGGAACGCACGTTGAATTTGCACGCCTACTCGCTGCGGAAGAACAGCATCACCGTGGACTTTCTTCCTGAGCCGAGTCTGCCACGAGTTCAAGGAGACCCGCACCAGTTGATGCAGGTGTTTCTGAACTTGATCCTGAACGCGGAGCAGGCGATTCGCGAGGCTCGCGATCGCGGAACGTTACGCATTCGTCTGGGGAACACCGGTGAATCGGTTTGGGCCAGCTTTCACGATGATGGGCCGGGGATTCCCGCCGACATTGTGGGGAGCATTTTTGATCCTTTTTATACGACGAAGCGGCCGGGGCGCGGAACCGGGCTTGGGCTCAGCATCTGCAAAGCAGTGATGAAGGAACACAACGGAACCATCGAAGCTGCCAACGCGCCCGGAGGCGGGGCGGTGTTCACGGTGACGCTGAGGGCGGCTGGCGCAGCAAGTTCGGCGACCAACTAATCTCTCTCCACTGCCATGGCCACGGCATTGCCTCCGCCCAGGCAAAGGGCGGCGATGCCGCGTTTTGAATTGCGGCGGGCCATCTCATAGATCAAAGTCACCAGAACGCGTGCGCCGCTGGCTCCGATGGGATGCCCGATGGCGACCGCGCCGCCATTCACGTTGACCTTGTTGGGATCGAGCTTAAGCTCACGCATCACGCCCAGCGCCTGCACGGAAAAAGCTTCGTTTAGTTCGTAGAGATCGACGTCGTCACTCTTCCAGCCGGTCTTCTCCCAGATTTTTTTCACGGCATCGACCGGGGCCATCATCACCCATTTGGGCTCGACGCCGCTGGTGGCCTGCGCAACGATTCGTACTAAAGCTGGCGCGCCGAAATCTTTTGCGCGCTGCGCGCTGGTTACCACCACGGCCGCAGCTCCGTCATTCACTCCAGGAGCGTTGCCGGCGGTCACGGTTCCGTCTTTCTTGAATGCGGGCTTTAAGGCGCGCAGGGATTCGATGGTCGTATCCTCACGCGGGGATTCGTCTTTCTCGAAAAGTACCGGGGCTTCGCTTTTTTTCTTCGCGGGAAGTTCAACCGGCACGATCTGCGACTTGAACCGGCACTCTTTCCAGGCTGCGATTGCCTTGCGGTGCGAGTTCACCGCGAACTCATCCTGCTCTTCGCGCGTGATGCCGTACTTCTCGGCAACGTTCTCGCCGGTGATGCCCATGTGGTAGTCGTTGTAAATGTCCCAGAGGCCGTCGTGCACCATGGAATCGATCACCTTGCCATTGCCCAGACGGTACCCTTTGCGGGCCTGCGGCAGCAGATAGGGAGCGTTGGTCATCGATTCCATACCGCCCGCAACGACCACGGAACTGTTTCCGGTCTGCACCGCTTGCGCCGCGAGAGCGACTGCTTTCAATCCTGAGCCACAAACTTTGTTTATTGTCATGGCACCTGTAGCTGGAGACAATCCACCGAAGATTGCGGCCTGGCGCGCGGGATTTTGCCCCAGGCCCGCGGGAAGGACGTTGCCCATGATGCATTCGTCGACCTGATCGGAGTTCACTCCGGCGCGCTTGACGGCCTCGCGCACCACCACCGCACCCAACTGTGTAGCGCTCAAATCGGTGAGACTGCCTTGAAATTTTCCTACTGCGGTACGACAACCGGAAATGATGACAACATCATCGAAAGCCGCCATTGATCGTGCTCCCGCGAAGATTTCGCAACTGCCATTATAGATGCGCGGCGGGAGAAAACGATCGAAAACGATGAGGTTCCGCGAAGTGGACGCTCTGCGGTTCGACTCGCTATACATGCGTGCGATGCGTGCGCGGGACGTCGAGGCCACGTGATCATCACCGTCGAATGCAGGTTAGAGATTGCTTGGAATGCGAGCGCCGCTCAAATTTTCTTCTTGACTTCCTTCTGCGGGTGACTTTGGTACAGCAACGCACGCCGCCGCTCATGCATTTTTTTCTTGACTTCATTTTTCATTAACTGAATACTTCAGATAGTTGCAACAAACGATCGTTGCAGATTTTTCCATGAAAATGGAAGGGAGAATAGAACCAATGGCAACCAAGAAAAAGGCAAAGAAGAAAAAGAAGCATTAAGCAAGTCGTACGAAGTCAAAAAAGGGGGACGCTAAAAGCGTCCCCTAAGTTTTTGCGGGGAAGTTTTGGGAACACCACTCCGGCCTCAGCTCTTGGCAAGATTCGGAACACGCTTTTCCCGCGCCGGACACAATCCACGGAAAGCGCAGAAATTGCAGTGATAGTCGAGCTTAGGCTCGAAGTTTCCTTCCGCAATGCCACGCGCCACCGCCAGCACGCGGTCTCGTGCCTCGGCTAACTGGAACTCTGCGCGTTTCGAGAATACCGGCACGTTGCCTTCGAGATTGTGAAAGACGAGCGCGCCTACGCGGTATCCCCACTTCTCATGCGCGGCCATGGCATAAATCGAGACTTGCAGACTCTCATCCGCGTCTTCCTGCGATTGAGCCTTGCCGGTCTTGTAGTCGACGATGTTCACGGTGCCATCGGCGGCGCGGTCCACGCGGTCGATTCGTCCGATGACCTTGGTTCCCGCGATCTCAACGTCAAACCATTCTTCGGTGTGCAGAACATCCGGCGGGGGAGTTGAGCGCGTCCCGGCCAGGAAGTCCTGCAACTGCTGTAGCCCCTTCTTCAAGTACAAGTCCCGCTGATAGTCGTCCTGGATTCCAGTGGTGGCCAGGTCGTCGCGAAAAAGCTGGATCAATTCGTCATCCGTTTTCGTTCTGCCCAAGCGCGCGGAGTCATAGTAGGTGCGGAGCACGCGGTGCATGGTCGCCCCATACTGCATGGCCGCCTGGACCTCGCGCGATAGTTTCCATTCGCGCTCAAACTTGAACTGCAAAGGACAAGTCTCATAGCTCTGCACGGCCGACGCACTCAAGCGTGCGCCCAGCCCTTCGAGGGGAGGAAGCTCAAGCCAGGCCGGCAACCGCGACCCCTGGGGCTGAGTCGTGTCCGCAGCGGCAGCGATCTCGATCAACTCAGGTTGCGAAGCCAGAGCCGGACGCGACCGGAGCCACGGTTGCAGTCCGGGATTGCCGATGAGTTCGCGCATCAGGCCGGCGGGCGTTTTGTCACGACCGATTCCCTGCTTGCCATAAATGTGCAATGAATCTCTGGCCCGCGTCATCGCTACGTAGAAAAGGCGGCGCTCCTCCTGTTCGTTGAGCGTCTTGTCGTCACCTGCGGCGGCTGAATCGGGATCGCGCAACTCGCGGGGAAACTCGACCAGCGTTTCCCGGTAACCGGTGGGGAATGAGCCGCTGGTCGCGCGCAGGATGAAGACGTGCGCAAACTCCAGCCCCTTGGCCCCGTGCGCGGTCATCAGGCGAACGGCGTCCTCGTCTTCTTTCGAAGCCATCGGAATCACGCCGCCAGCTTCGCGGAAATATCCCAGGTACTCGATCCATTCGCCTAGTTCTTTGGTTTTGGTCGTGGCCTTGTTTTCCCATTCGGCTGCAAACTTCAACGCCGCCTGGAGGATTGGGGAGTTGAGATCGAGCTGGAATTGCCTTCCGATTAACTCGAGTGCCGCACGGGCTTTCAACTGCCAGCGGCTGACTTCGTCGCGCGCCTGACGCACGGATTGCAATACGGCCTGCCCGCCGGTAACACCGTCCAGCACGGAAGACAGAGGAATCACGACGCCGTCCTTTGATTCCCTGGCAATCGCACGCAGGGCCGCCCGAAGTTGCAGTGGGTCCACGTTGAACTGGGGCAACGCCGCGACGCGGAAAAGATTGGCGTCGGATCCCAGGTCTACCACGGACGCGACGCAGGCAAATAAATCCCGCACCTCGGGCGTATCGCTGACGTCCATGTTCTCGATGGAGAGCGGAATTTCATGTTCAGCCAATTGCTGGACGACGCTATCGCGGTGAATGTGAGAACGGTACAAGACGCCGAAGTCTTTCCACTTGCATCGGAAATGCCGCCTGGTCTCTTCGATGATGCGGACGACGTCAGGCGCCTCCGCGTCTTTGGCGGCGAAAGCGATCGCTTCTACCGGAAATGTGGGCAGCGGCTGTCCTTCGTTCCTTGCATCCTCTTCGCGCGCGGACTGAAGAGGAGCGCGACGGTAGGCCAGCGCTCCGCGCTCATTGCCGGAAAACACGGGAGGGTTCTTGTTAACGACGGCGAAGGCGCATTGCAGGATGGGAGTAGTCGAGCGACGGTTCTTGCCTAGCACCACCAGCTTGGTCTTAGGAAAATGACGGCGGAAGAGATCGAATGCGGCGCTGGATGCGCCGCGGAAGCGGTAGATGGCCTGGTCGGGATCGCCAACGCCGAAAACGTTTCCAGCGCCGCCGGCCAGTAAGGACAGAATCTTGATCTGGGCGAAGTTGGCGTCCTGAAATTCGTCCACGAGAATGAACCGGGTGCGGGTGCGCTCGGCGGCCAGCAGATTTTCATCGGCGGAAAGCACCTCGTGGGCCCGCGTGATCATGTGGCCGAAGGTGCCCAGATTTTCTTCGCGCAGCCAGCGCTCGGTTGTGGCAAATACGCGGGCGATTTCCTGGCAGCGTGCAATCGCCTCCGCGTCACTTAACTGGTCTTTCGATTTGGCAACGCGGGGAATTGTCGATTCGCCACGCTCCAGGCGCGCGACATACTCGGCGTATTTTTCCGGCGTGACCATTTCGTCGTGACAGCGGCTGAGGAAATTGAGCAAGTCGTTGAGAAACTGCCCTACATTTGCCGCCCGGACATAGTGTTCGAGATGAAGCTCATGAATTCTCTTGCGGAGGTAGATCCACAGATCTTTTTCGTCGAGGACGCCAAACTTTTTGCCGGCGCGGGTCAGCACGTCGAGGCAATAGTCATGAAAGGTGAGTGAACGAATCGGCTTGCCCAGAAGGGCGCGGACGCGGTCACGCATCTCTCCAGCGGCAACTAACGTGTAGGTGAGGGCGACAACTTCTTCGGGCTGCGCGTGTCCCTGCTCGACGAGGCGGGCGATGCGGTGGATCAGGACGGAAGTTTTGCCCGTGCCTGCGCCCGCCACGACCAGCATCGGCCCATGAACGTGCTCGATCGCTTCACGCTGGGAATCGTCGGGAGCAAAAGAACGAAGTTGTGATTTGGAGACAGCCATCGCGGCTCAGAATACCACCATGGTCGGCGGCGCAGGGGCAAGAATTCAAAGTGAGTGCAACGCGGAAGCCACAATCGCGGTTGCGGCCATGGCGGCGGTTTCGGCGCGAAGGATTGTGTTTCCCAGCGAAGCCGAAATCCATCCAGCCTGCTGGAATGATTGCAGTTCGTCAGTAGTCCAGCCGCCTTCAGGGCCAATTGCGAGAGCAATCCCACTCTGTGCGAGATCGGGTTTCACAACGTCGCAGAGGAGATTGCGCTCTTCCGACTCCGCCAGCACGATCCGCAAGGGCGCCTGCAGATTCAGGACTTCCAAGAGTTTGACTGGAGTGGCAATTTCCGGAGGAGATGAGCGGCGCGACTGTTCTGACGCTTGGCGGGCAATTCGCTGCCAACGCTCGACGCGTTTCGCGGAGGCCGCGGCCAGGTGCGTGTCCGTCCGTCGCGCGATCACCGGCACGATCCGCGAGACGCCCAGCTCGGTGCACTTCTCGATGGCCCACTCCAAGCGGTCGAACTTGAATACGGCGAGCACCAGAGTGATCTCGGACAAGCTTGCTCCTGAAACTTCTTCACCTAAATCAAATTCGACGCGGCCTTCTTTTATAAACGTGATCCGTCCGCGCCACACGGCCGAGCTTGTTGCGATGTCGAAATCCTGGCCGACGCGAGCGCGCAGCACCCGCACCAGATGATCCGCATGTTCTCCAACGAGAGCAGCGCGATCACCGGAAACTTCGTCTGCAATCCAACGGCGGCGTGTCATGAAATGGAGAGTTGCAGCGCCTGAAGGCGCTATTGTAGATTGGCGCTCTAACGATATGCCTGAAGGCGTATCCTGATACGAATCCTTAGTTCTGCGGCTTATCCGAACATGTCCTTCACTCTGCCCATCAGAGCGCGCATCATCGGCTGATTGTCCACCTTCGCCGTCGTCTCCAGTTCCAGCAGCAGCTCCTTTTGCCGTTTACTCAGCTTGCTCGGAATCTGCACTCGCACTTCCACATAGAGATCGCCCTTGCCGTGTCCATTCAGAATGGGTATGCCTTTGTTGCGAATGCGAAACGTGGTACCCGGCTGGGTTCCATCGGGAATCTTTAGCGTGTGCTCGCCTTCGAGAGTGGGCACGCGAATCTCCGCGCCCATCGCGGCTTGAGTCACCGATAGCGGGACGGCGCAGTGCAAATCATTCCCCTCACGCACAAAAAACGGATGCTCCTTCACGTGCAGCACAACGTAGAGATCGCCCGCCGGGCCTCCGAAAGGCCCAGCTTCGCCGCCGCCGGTAAAGCGAATCCGCGTGCCGTCCTCCACGCCGGGTGGAATTTTCGCGTCCACCGAGCGCTGCCGCAGAATTCGGCCTTCGCCGCGGCACTTCGAGCAGGGATCGGTAATCACGTTGCCCGTTCCCTGGCAGGTCGGGCAAGTGCGCGCAATGCTGAAAAAACCCTGCTGATACCGCACCTGCCCGCGACCGTTGCATGCACGGCAGGTGGTGGGACCTTTGCCCGCTGCGGTTCCCGAACCGTGGCAATCTTCGCACGCTTCGTGACGGCGCACCAGCACGCGCGTCTCAGTACCGAACGCAGCTTGTTCGAACTCGATAGTCAAGTCTTCGCGCAAATCGGCGCCGCGCTGAACCCGGCTGCGGCGGCGTCCGGCGCCACCGAGGATATCGCCAAAGCCGAAGAACTCGCCAAAGATTTCGCCGAAATCCTGGAACGGAGTACCGTCGAAACCCGAACCTGGACCCGCCGCACTGCCCACTCCCGCATGACCAAAGCGATCGTAGAGCGACCGCTTCTCGGAGTCGGCGAGCACCGCATACGCCTCTGTGACTTCCTTGAAGCGTTCTTCCGCATCCGGATTGTTGGGATTGCGGTCGGGATGGAACTGCATGGCCAGCTTGCGATAGGCGCTCTTGAGTTCTCCGTCGCTCGCCGTACGGCTCACCGACAATACCTCGTAATAATCGCGTTTTGCGTTCGTAGCCAGAATCAGACCCTTTCCTACTGGAAACACTTACGAGAGGAAATCACACTTGTTGAATACTTACTTTCCGGAATTCTTCGCCACCTTCACCATCGCCGGGCGCAACAGTCGATCTTTGAACTTGTAGCCGCGCTGCAACTCCTCGATTACCTGATGGTCAGGAGCGTCGCTGGTTTCCACCATTTCGATGGCCTCGTGGAATCGTGGATCAAAAGCTTCGCCCTTCGACACAATGGGATGCACTGACAACTTGGCCAACGCGGCGAGCAGCTGCTTGTAAATCAGTTCGACGCCGCTGCGCAATTCCTGCGCATCCGATTTCACCTGCAGCGCGCGCTCCAGGCTGTCCATCGCCGGCAATAGAGACTTGAGGGCGTCAGCCACGGCGTAATCGCGATACTCCTGTTGCTCTTTGGTGGCCCGGCGGCGCGCGTTTTCAAACTCCGCCTGCGCCCTCGCCAGGCGGTCGAGCAGAGAGTCGCGCTCCGCCTTCAGCTTTTGCAATTCTGATTCCGACGCAGGAGATTCCCCGGCCGCCGCAACTGTTGTCTCATCGCCGTCGCCTGCTGGCAGCTCGTGATCCAAATCCAGCTTTGCATTTCTCGCTTCTGACTGTCCGTTCACTTTTGCCATAAACAACTGTGCCTACTCCGATTCATTCAAGATTTTGTCAAACAGCCGCGCAATGTAGGAAACCGCGGTCATCGTATGCTGATAATCCATTCGCGTCGGTCCTATTACCGCCAGCGATCCGAACATGTCGGTTCCAGACCGCGCCGGCGCGCCGATCAGCACAAAGTTCTGCATGGACGGCAGCGTGTCATCCAGCCCAATCACCACTCGCACTGCTTCCTGCTTCACGTCGAGATAAGCTCCGAGGAGTTGCGCGATTTTTTCTTTCTCCTCCAGAGTCTTCATCACTTCGTGCAGACGCTTGCGATCTTCCTGACCCGTGACCAGGTTGGCCGCGCCGTCCACGAAAACCACCTGCGCACCGGTTTCGCCGGCGAGCGCGCCTTGCTTATAAAGCTGCTCGATGGAATGCATCAGACGGTCGTACTCGCTGCGTTCCTGTTCGATCCTCCGCCCCAGTTCGGCGCGCATCGATTCCATCGTCCAGCCGCGGAAGTTCTCGTTGATATACCGCGCTGCCAGGTCCAACTCCGCCTGTGGCAAGTCGAGCCGCAACACGCGGTCGCGGACCAAACCCGAACGCGTCACCAGCACTGCCAACACCTTCTGGTCGCCCAAGCGTGAGAAGTACACATGTTCCAGCGCGTTCCTGGCGCCGCTGGTGGCCACGGTTACGCCCACGTTTTTCGAAATCAGCGAGAGCACGTGCGACGTCCGCTCCATGAACTCCTGCACGTCGCTGATGCCCGCCAGCGAGTCGGAAATTATGCTCTCTTCCTGCGGAGCAAGCTTCGCCGTGCCGCTGATCTGCTCAACGTAATAACGGTACGCATCGGTCGTGGGTATGCGCCCGGACGAAGAATGCGTTTGCTCGAGAAACCCGGCCTCGGACAAATCTGCCATAACGTTGCGAATCGTCGCCGGACTCAACTTCTCGCGGCTCGCCCGCGCCAGCGTGCGCGAACCGACGGGCTCGCCCGTGGAAATAAAAGTCTCCACGATGGCCGTCAGAACTTCGCGTTCGCGCTTGCCGATATTGGAGTCAGATGGCATTGATCACGAGACTAGTTTATCTTGAACTCGAGGTCGCACTCGTTAGGGGAGAACCCGCGCTCCGGCTTATCCATCAAGTATTTTAGATGCAAAACCTTGCCTTTTGGATGAAAGTTGCGATTCTGTGGGGATTCTAGGAATGAGTTTCGGGACTGTCAAGCACGCCGCGGACGCGGCGATAGCACGACGATGAAGCCTAAGCCTCACATCGCCGTCGTCGGAGCCGGCGCCTTCGGCGGCTGGACTGCTCTTCATCTTTTGGAGCGCGGAGCCCGGGTCACATTGCTCGATGCCTGGGGTCCGGGCAACTCGCGCGCGTCTTCAGGCGGCGAAACCCGCATCATGCGCGGCACGTACGGCCCTGACCAGCCTTACACTGCGACCGCTGCGCGCGCGCTCAAGCTGTGGCGCAAATATGAGCGGCGCTGGAAGAAACAATTTCTGCACAGCACCGGGGTTCTGTGGATGGTCAGCAGCCGCGACGACGCCTACGAGCGCGGGTCGCTCGAGCCGCTGCGCGAAGCCAAGATCAAGTTTCAGGAACTTTCGACGCCTGAGATGAAAAAACGCTGGCCGCAAATCAACTTCGCCGGAGTGCATTGGGGAATCTTCGAACCCGAATGCGGGTACCTCGACGCCCGCGCCAGTTGCCAGGCGGTGGTAGATGCATTCGTCGGACAAGGCGGGACATACCGCCAGCTCGCGGTCTCACCAGATGGATTAGAGAGTGGATCTGTTCGCGGCTTGACGCTTTCCGACGGCTCGCGGCTTAAAGCTCATCACTACGTCTTCGCCTGCGGCCCATGGTTGGGCAAGCTGTTCCCTGAAACGCTGGGCGACGTCATTCGTGCCACCAAGCAGGATATTTTTTTCTTCGGCCCGCCCGCCGGGGACTCCCGCTTCACGGACGCGCATTTTCCCGTGTGGGGCGATCATGGCAAGCGATTCTTCTACGGCATCCCCGGCAGCGATCGCCGCGGCTTTAAGGTCGCCGATGACACTCGCGGCGGCCCTTTCGATCCCACCGATGGTGAGCGTGTGGTCAGTCAAGCAACGCTAAAACGCGTTCGGGATTACATCGCATTCCGCTTCCCAGCGATGAAAGACGCTCCGCTGATCGAGACCCGCGTCTGCCAGTACGAGCAGACCTCCGACAGTCACTTCGTAGTGGATCGCCATCCCCGGCTGAGCAATGTCTGGCTGCTAGGCGGTGGCTCTGGGCACGGATTCAAGCATGGGCCGGCGCTGGGAGAGATGATGGCGGACTTGATCCTGAGAGATGGTGAACTCGACGCCGTTTGGCGGCTGTCGCGGTTCTCAAGGGCAAAAACCGGCTAGGCGTCTCGCCAATACTCGGTGAAAGTGAGGCTTGTCCTTTGCCGGAGTAGAATGACAGCGCCTGGGAAAAGAAGCTCGCTATGATCTATTTGAGGGCAGTGCTCAGCGGAGTGTCCGCAATATTTGTCGCGTTGCTGAGCCCGGGCCTGCCTGCTTTTAGACTTCTCAGCCAGCAAAAAGCAACGGGACTCGGTGTAGTGTAGGGGGTGCTCTTGGAAAGTCTGCTCTCGCCCCAGTTCTGGATTCTCGCAATTTTGTTTTTTTGTCTATTCTTTGCAGCCAGTCGGCTTAGCAGCACAGCCCTGAGGATCCTTCTATTCTGGATCCCCACTGTTGTTTTTTCGACGCTGGGATTCAGTTACGTTGGCTTATTGACATACCTCTGGATCCACTTTCGAAGAGGCTGAGAACGGGTTTCCCTACTGAATCTGAATCACACTAGCCGACTCGCCCGCCTTGATCTCGCCAACGCGCGCGACAACCCTCCGCGCAAACTCGAACATCGACTTGGCGTGCGGCGAATTCTCGCCCTCGAGCACGATCGGCTTCCCGCCGTCCCCGGACTTTCGCACCTCCGGATCAAGCTCAATGCTTCCGAGAAACGCCACGCTGAAATGCGCCGCCATCTTCTCGGCGCCGCCGCGCGAGAAGATATCGATCTCATGGTTGCAGTGCGGACACGTAAAGAAGCTCATGTTCTCGACCACGCCCACCAAATCCACTTTCATCTGCCGGAACATTTCGATGGCCTTGCGCGCGTCCTGCAAAGAAACATCGGACGGAGTCGAGACCACCACCGCGCCCGTCAGCGGCACCGATTGCACGAGCGACAACGCGATATCGCCCGTCCCCGGCGGCAGGTCGACGACCATGTAATCGAGATGTCCCCACTCCACCAGTCCCAGAAATTGCTTTACGATCTGGTGCAGCATGGGACCGCGCCAGATGATGGGCTTGTCCCCGGGATTAAGAAACCCCACGGAAATCACTTTCAGCCCAAACGCCTCCAGCGGCTCAATGCGGTTGTCCCCCGCCACCTTCGGCTGCCCACTCACACCGAGCATCAGCGGGACGTTCGGCCCGTACACATCCGCGTCGAGCAGGCCGACCTTGTGTCCCATCTTCGCGAGAGCGACGGCCAAGTTCACCGACAGCGTGGTCTTGCCCACGCCGCCCTTGCCCGAACCCACGGCAATGATGGCATCCACTCCCGGCAACGGTTGCGGGCCCGGCGCGGCCTGCCCAGGTTGATGAGGCATATGTGCGTTCAAGGAATCACGCTCCGAGGATTAATCAGGATGAGAACACACGATTATACAGGGGACTTTGGATGCTCATGCAGAGACAGCCACCCTTCGGCAAGCCCACGGCAGGCTCTCGGCTCTCCAAGCTTGGGCGAAGCCCAGCGACAGCGGGAATCGTCTACCGTTTCGCCTTTCTCCTTCGCTCCAACTCCGCTCGCCGGATCTCTCGCCGTCGCCCCGCATCTTCGTAGCGCCGCTGCTGTTCCTCGGCCTCTGGCACCACCGGTGGAACCGTCAGGCGATTGCCTTTGGCATCGATGGCGACAAACGTGAGGTATGCCGACGCGACGTGCTGCGCCGTGTCCGCAATATAGTTCTCCACAAAAACTTTCACCCCGGTTTCCATCGACGTGTGAAACACGCGGTTCACCGACGAGCGCAGGATCACCAGATCGCCCACCCTCACGGGCACGAGAAAATCAATGTGATCCACCGAAGCCGTAACCACATGACTCCGCGCGTGGCGATGTGCCGCCATGGCTCCCGCCAGGTCGATCCAGTGCATCAACCGGCCGCCCAGCAGCGCGCCCAGCGGGTTGGCGTCGTTGGGCAGAACAATTTCCGTCATCTCCGATTGCGAGTCCCGCACCGGCCGCGGCGTCAGCATCCCTTCACTCATGTCTTTCTTCTTCTTTCAACTGGCTACTGCCGGCATGGATTGCGGCATCTTCCGCTTTTGGATGTACGATTCCAGAAAGCACTCCGCCATCCGCTGTACACGAGCGTCGCGATGCGGAACAACGCACAGCGATTCCACAGGATCAAACTCCAGCGTCCCATGCTCCGCGGGACGATGCTCTCGCTCGCAAACGTATCGAACCTTAACGCGTCCGCCATCCCCGCTGTCACTGCCCACGCTTCGAGCCGCAAACCGGACCGAATCCCACACCCGCTCCGGCGGCAAACGCCCGCATGCCTCCGCATAACCGAGGTTACAGAATTCTCTCAGTTCTTCCTGCGACGGAACCTCACCCTCATGTCCTGGCGCCGTGCACTGCCCGCTCCACCCACATCCCAGCGGAAGCCGCCCCGGATGCAGCCAGGCCCCATTCTCCAACTTCTCGACCGGCATAAAAAACGGACAGGCCACCAGCCACCCCCGCGGAACATGATTTGCTGAAATGTGAAGGACTGCCTATTCTACTCACCAAAGCAAATGCAATCCAATCCGCAATTTGTAGTAACCTCTGTTTTAGCTGGCCACTGACCACTGACCACTGGCCACTTCCCTATGGACCGCATCGCCGCCCTAAACGACGTCCTCACCCAGAACCCGAACGACACGTTCGCCCGCTACGGCCTTGCGATGGAATACTCCAAGCAGGGCGACCTCGACCGCTCGCTCGCTGAATTCTCCATCCTGCTCAAGGCCAGCCCTGACTACACTCCCGGCTACTTCATGGCGGCGCAAACGCTAGCCCGCGCCGGCCGAACCGACGACGCAAAAACGATGCTGAGCGATGGCATAGCCTCCGCCCGCCGCACGGGTAACCTGCATGCCCAGGGCGAGATGGAAGCCATGCTGGCAGAGCTGGGACGTCAGTGATCGTTGGTCACTGACCCGCCATCCGGCCCATAGCCCACTCCACGATCCCCGGGAAATGCTCGTATATCCTCACGGGCAGATACATGGTCCATGGCACAGTGACCTCCCTCTTGCGTTTCAAATATCCCCGCAGCGTAGCCCGCGCCACGCGTTCGGCAGTGACCCCCTTCACCGACCCCGGACGCACTCTCTTCAAGTCATTGCCCCGAATCGCATTCTCGCTAAACGCAGTCCGCACATACCCGGGACAAACCGTCAGCACATGAATCCCGTCCTTTTTCAGCTCCACGCCCGCCGCCTTGCCAATCGCATTCAGCGCAAACTTGGTGGCGCTGTAAGCCGCATGAAACGGGATCGGAATATGCCCCGCCACGCTCGATATATTGATGATCGTCCCCGCACCCTGCTGCCGCATCACCGGGATCACCGCCTGCATGGCGCCGACCGCTCCGAAGAAATTCGTGTCAAACATTTCCCGGCACGCCGCCATCTCCATCTGCGCCACCGAATCCAGCAGCCCATGCCCGGCATTGTTCACCCACACGTCGATCCTCTTGAAATGGTGCAGCGTCAATCCAATCGCGCGGTCAACATCCTCGCGGTGGCGCACGTCGCAAGCCATCGCCAGCGTTCGCTCGCCATGTCCCACTCGCCCGCGCGCCGCTTCCACCCGCCCCGGATCGCGCGATAGCATCACCACGCTCGCGCCCTGATCGGCAAAAATCTTCGCAATCGCTTCCCCAATCCCCATCGAAGCGCCCGTCACCACCACAACTTTCCCGGAAAGTTCCATGCAGTGCTTCTATTCCCCCGCAACTTGTGAAGTCAAGCGCTGGCGTACAATCAAGGACGCGCACCGATTTTAGCGCGCGTCTTTTTCGCGCCAATCGCCGCGCTCACCCGGAGATTCTTTGCACTCCCTTATCCCCCTGTTCCCGCTCGATGTCGTCCTGTTCCCCGGCACGCCCCTGCCGCTGCACATCTTTGAACCGCGCTACAAAGAAATGATTGCCGAATGTCTCTCTGAGCATCGTACGTTCGGCGTGGTACGCGTCCTCGAACAAGGCCTGGCCGAAGTAGGATGCACCGCCGAAATCATAACCGTCGTGAAAGAATATCCCGACGGCCGCCTCGACCTCGTCGCCGAGGGCCGCCAGCGTTTCGAACTCGTGCGCCTCAACCAGGAACGCTCCTTTGTGCAAGCCGAAGTTTTGATGATCCACGACGAACCCGGAACCTCGCCGCAGGCAGACACGTCACGCGTGATTCAATTGCACTCCGAACTGCTGGCCATCGCCGGCGCCAAGCAGGATCTCTCCGCCGCCGACCCGTCGCAGCTCTCTTTCTATCTCGCCGGCTCCCTGCCCCTCGATTTGGACTTCAAACAAAAGTTGCTGGCGCTGCGCTCCGAAGCGGAACGCGTCTCCCTGCTCATCAACTATCTCGAGACCATCATCCCCAACCTCCGCCGCGCCGCCACCGCCCGCGAGAAGGCCGGCGGCAACGGCCACGTTTACTGAGGAGATGTAAGGTCTACCCTGTGAGCCCCCGTGCCCCCTGTGGTTGAAGATTTTGATTTTGGGTTTGGACCGCTGACCGAATCCCGAAGCCCGCCCTTCCCGCGTATAATTCATAAAAGTATTCGGAGGTTCCCTCATGCCTCTTCCGCGCACACTAGGCGAATTGCGCCGCAGTGCTTTTTCCGAAGAACGTCTGCGCACCCGCCGCGTGAAGGACGAACTCCGCGACAACCTCACGGCCCGCCTGCGCCACCACGACGACGCCAGCATCTTTCCCGGCATCGTCGGCTACGACGACACCGTCGTCCCGCAAATCGTGAACGCCGTTCTCTCGCGCCACAATTTCATTCTGCTCGGGTTGCGCGGTCAGGCCAAAAGCCGCATCCTGCGCGCCTTGACGACGCTTCTCGATCCTCACATGCCCTACCTCGCCGGATGCGAAATCCGCGACAATCCCTACGCCCCCATCTGCCGCCGCTGCCGTGACGAAGTCGCGCATCTCGGCGATGACACGCCAATTTCCTATCTCACGCCCGACGACCGCTACGTGGAAAAACTAGCCACGCCTGATGTCACCATCGCCGACCTCATCGGCGACATCGATCCCATCAAAGCCGCGCGCGGCGGTCACGATCTTGCGAGCGAGTTTACCGTCCACTACGGACTGCTTCCCCGCGCCAATCGCGGCATCTTCGCCATCAACGAACTTCCCGACCTCGCAGGGAAAATTCAGGTGGGACTCTTCAACATCATGCAGGAAGGCGACGTACAGATTAAGGGATATCCCATTCGCCTGCCGTTAGACGTAGCCATCGTCTTCAGCGCGAATCCCGAAGACTACACTGCTCGCGGTAAAATCATCACCCCGCTCAAAGACCGCATCGGCTCCGAGATTCGCACGCACTATCCCGCCACGGTCGAGGAAGGCATCGCCATCACCGCCCAGGAAGCCTGGACAAACCGCCATACCAACAGCGAAGCCCATGCAATGCACCTGCCCGCCTATATTCAGGAAGTGATCGAGCGCATCGCCTTCGCCGCCCGCGAAGACAAGAAAATCGATAAGCGCAGCGGCGTCAGCCAGCGCCTGCCAATTTCCGCGATGGAGAACGTTATCTCCAACGCCGAGCGCCGCGCCCTTCGCAACGACGAAAAACTAGTCGTGCCCCGCGTCAGCGACGTGTACGCCGCCTTGCCGGCAATCACCGGCAAGCTGGAACTCGAATACGAAGGCGAGATGAAAGGCGCCGACTTCGTGGGACGCGAACTAATCCGCGCCGCCATCGCGAAAACCTACGACGAATACTTCACCGGCACCAACGTGCAGCAGATCGTCCAGTGGTTCGACCTCGGCGGTGAAATTCAGTTGAGCGATTCCGTCTCGGCTCTAGAAGCGTTGGAAAATCTGAAAGAAATTCAAGGCCTCGTCGACAAACTGGGCCCACTGGGCGTCTCGCTGAAAGACAGTCCCGAGCAGCAAGTCTCCGCCGCGGAGTTCATCCTGGAAGGCCTGCACGCCCACAAGCGAATAGGCCGCAACGAAGAGCGAGTCTTCAAAGCCGGAGAGAAAAAGCCCGAACCAGTACGAGAGAAGAATTTCGAGAAAGAAGAACCGCCATACCGGCAGAGGAGACAATTTAACTGAAGAGAAGTGGCCAGTGGCCAGAAAAACCGCTGGTCTTGGTTTTTACTGACCACTGATCACTAACCACTGACCACTGCTTATGAAGCGCATCCGTTACTCCAAATACGTCCCCGACCCCGCCGGCGAAATGAGCATGGAAGATCTGCTCGGCGCGCTGTCTGACTACCTGTTGCAAAGCGGCTTCCAGAGTGAGATGTGGTACGAAATGCCCGAAGGCGAGCAAACCCTCGACGACCTTCGCCGCGCCATCGAACAAGCCCTGATGGAAGGCGATCAATTCGACGAAGACATGCGCGAGCGCCTCGAGCAAATGGCAGCAGACGGCGAACTCGACGAACTCATCGAAAAACTGATCGAGCGCATGCAGCAAGAAGATTACATTTCAATCGACCAACCTCCAGACCCGTCGCGCCCGTCGGGCGCAGGCGGCCAGGTCGGCGAAAATCAGCAGCAAGCCAAATTCGAAATCACCGACAAAAGCCTCGACTTCCTCGGCTTCAAATCCCTGCGCAATCTGCTCGGGTCGCTCGGCAGATCCAGCTTTGGACGCCACGACACCCGCGACCTTTCGACCGGCATCGAAGCCAGCGGCGCTTCCCGCACCTACGAATTCGGCGACACACTCAACTTAGACATCACCGCCACGCTCTCGAACGCGATCCAGCGCGAAGGCCTCAGCCTGCCGCTCAACATCGAATACCGCGACCTGCAAGTCCACCAGTGCGAGTACCAATCCTCTTGTGCCACGGTGCTGATGCTCGACTGCTCGCACTCGATGATTCTCTACGGCGAAGACCGCTTCACCCCCGCGAAAAAAGTTGCCATGGCGCTCTCGCAGCTAATTCGTACGCAGTATCCCGGCGACTCGCTCTCGCTAGTTCTCTTTCACGACTCCGCCGAAGAAGTCCCGCTGTCGCAACTGGCCCGCGTCAAGGTCGGCCCGTATTACACCAACACGCGCGAAGGCCTGCGCCTGGCACAGAGGATTTTGCAACGACAGAAAAAAGACATGAAGCAGATCGTCATGATCACCGACGGCAAGCCCTCCGCCCTGACCCTCGAAGACGGACGCATCTACAAAAACGCCTTCGGCCTGGACCCGCTGGTAGTCAGCCAGACGCTGGAAGAAGTATCAAAGTGCAAACGCGCCGGCGTCTTGATTAACACCTTCATGCTAGCGTCGGATTATGGCCTGGTGCAATTCGTCCAGAAAGTAACCGAGATGTGCCGCGGCAAAGCCTACTTCACCACTCCCTACACGCTAGGCCAATACCTGCTGATGGATTACATGTCGCGAAAAACAAAAACGATCCACTGAGCAGGTCTTAAAGTATTACCCCGTGTTCCCCCGTGCCATCCGTGGTAAAGATTTTTCTCTCTCCTGCTGATACTCTTTTACTGACCTATGGCAAACTGCATTCGATGTGGCCGCCAGCTTCCCGGCCTAACCTTCGGCAAGAAGATCTGCCAGTGGTGTGTCCAGCACGAAAAAGCCCAGCGCGGCGAAGTATCAGACGAATCCCCGCAAATTGTGATGCCCACTCCCTGGGTGCGCCGCGAAGCCAGCATCGGCCTTACCCAGATACTTCTCGGCGCGAACGTGGCAGTGTTCCTGGCTATGGTGGGTGTGGTACTCGCCGGCGGCGGGAATCCCCTGCCGGATTTCCCCGGCGATGTGCTTCTCTGGGGCGCCAACATCGGTCCCTGGACGCTCGGGGGCCAATGGTGGCGGCTGCTGACTTACATGTTCCTGCACGGCGGCCTTTTCCATATCGCTTTCAACATGTGGGCTTTGTGGAATCTCGGCGTACTCTGCGAGTCGCTCTACGGCCGCTGGACTTTCGGCGCAATCTACCTCCTCACTGGCATCGGCGGGGGCCTGGCCAGCGTCGCCTGGAATCCTTACGTTTTCAGCGTTGGCGCATCGGGCGCGATCTTCGGGCTGGCCGGTGCTCTGATCGCATCCTTTTACCTCGGCGAGTTCTCCATGCCCAAGGCGGCTCTCAGCGGCACGCTAAGAAGCCTAGCCTTCTTCGTGGGCTTTAATCTTTTCTTTGGCGGATTAGTTCGGGGCATCGATAACGCCTGCCACGTCGGCGGACTCATCACCGGATTGATCCTCGGTGCACTGGTCGCGCGAGTCGCCCCAACACACGACAAACCGCTGCGGCGTGCCGCGATTTTTTCGGTTGTGGCTCTCGCTCTGGTAGGCAGCGCGTTCGGAGTGCAACGTTGGCGAGGCTTCTCCCACGGCATACGACGAGCTGGTCCCTCGGGAAACGACCCCGCTCAGATGATCGCTCAACTTCAGAAAATCGTCCGCGAGAAGCCCACTTTCGTGCCCGCCCACGTCGCGCTGGCGAAGGCGTATCTCAGCCAGGGCCAGGTCGCTCAAGCCGAAGGCGAACTCAAACGCGCCCTCCAACTCGAACCGCTGAACGCCGATGCCCATATGAACCTGGGAGCAGCCTATCTCAGCCAGGAGCAACCGAAAGACGCCCGTGACGAATTCGCGAAAGCGCTGACCGAAGAACCGAACAACGCCGATGCGCATGTGTGGCTGGGCATGGCACTCGCAGCCGAGCAAAATCCCGAAGCCGCGCTCCAGGAATATCAGACAGCCTTGAAGCTCGATCCGCAGGCAGAAGGCGTGTACTACAAGATTGGGATTTCCCAGGCGCAACTGAAGCAGTACGACGACGCCATCGCCTCGTATCTCAAAGAGCAGCAACGAAGCGGCGACGACGACGAACTGGAGACCGCCTTAGCCGACGCCTACCAAGCCAAGGGCCTGACGCAACAATCTCAGGAAGCAAGGAACAAGGCAGCACAACTGAAGGCCCGCGAAACAGATTGACGACTATCAATGTTCAGATGTCTCTCGCGCTGCCGTAATCATAACATCGATGGACATCAATATAATTAGTTCACTAGGTACTGGGTACTAGGTACTAGCTCTTCAACTCCCCCACCGCCCGCCAGGCCTGATTGATCGCCTCATCTGTGTAAGCGTAAGCCCCGGCATCCGCGTTGGCGATCGCGATTCGTCCAAATGTTTTCCGCGCGACTTCGCACGGAGTCTCTCCGCCCTCCAGCCAGAACGAATCGAACAGCGAGTTATATTGGTAAGCGTATCCATGCGGCCAGCGATTCACTGTAATCGCCGCGATGTCGCGCGCGGGATCGAACCCTCCCGCTCCCAGCGTCCGCGCCAGTTGCTCCCGGATGTTGCGCTCCATGGTTTCAAACGTTGTGTTGAACAGCTCGTTGCGTCCAGCCGCGTGCTGGTCCCGCGCCGGCCTGCCCGGCTTGCAGGGTGTCTTCATCATGTGAATCACGATCGGCTCCTCCGGCTTGCGCGCGCATTCATACCCGCCAATACTCACCGCCAGGTCGAGACCAACTCGAGTGTGATAGCAGCCCGGAGCATACACCGCATTCGTGTTTAGCTTCTGAAACGAAGTCCAGTTGCGCAACGCAACGTTGGTGTAGAGCAAGGGAACCTTCTGCGCCGAAGCCAGAGCATCCCGCTGCTTCTGCGGCAGCTCTTCGCAGATGTACGGGATCACCACGTGCCAGCACGCCAGTATGCAGTGCTTCGCCCGCGCGGTGTACACCTTCCCGCCGCGCGCGTAAGCCACCTCCACTCCCCTGGCCGCACCTACATCGCCCACGTGCTTCACACGCACCGCCGTGCTGTTCAGGCGGAGCTTTACCGCCGACGCTGGCGAATCAAGCCGGGAATAATTTCCCTTGGCCAGAACCACATCGTTCCAGGCGTTGCCGGGAATCGCATCCGGAATCAGCTTGCGCAGCAGCAACCGCGCGATCGACGAATTGCCATCGGGAAAGTGGAAGAAGTACTTCTCCGCTTCTTCATTCGGAATCGCATCGCGGTTCATCCCCTTGCCTGGCGCGGGATCGAGCTTCATCCCTGCGAAGCCAGGCAGGTCCAAACCCCACGCGTCTTGCGCTGGAATGGCGTCGATGCCTACGCCATACGTCGGGTGCAGAACAGCCTGGTACAGCTTCACCACGTCCTCATGAATTTTGACAACATCCCTGAGGAACGTCGCATAGCTCATGCGCGCAAGCTGAGCTTTCTTCTCGGCGGAACTGAAGCCTGGCAGGTAATCGACAACATCGTGTCGCAGACGAGCCAGATCGTTCCTGGCCTGCGCGGCGAGCGGCACCTCCGCGAGGAACTGCTTCCAAGTCTCCCGATCACTGGCCTCGACGTAGTCTTTCTCGCCGCCCTTCAACGATGGTGGCCCGAGGACCAGCCGGTCGACGCCGAAGGTTTCCTTGTCGAAAAAGATTTTCGAACGCAACCCCAGTGAGCGATACAGATTCGCGTCGTGATACTTGGGATACGAAGCGACGTCTATGCCCAACTCTTCAATCAGCCCGCGCGCTTCCCTGCTGTAGGGCGCGGGACTCTCGATGGAATACGTGCCGCCAAAGCCGAGACGAAACGCGTTGCCCACGCGAAATTCGTTGCGCTTGGCGTGGCCGCCAAAGTCGTCGTGGTTGTCGAGGATCAGAATGCGCGAGTTCGCGCCCGCAAGCTTGCGATAGAAGTGTGCGGCGGAGAGGCCGCTGATGCCGCCTCCTACGATGACGAGGTCGTAAGTCTCGCCAGTGTCTTGCGGCGTGCCGGCGGCGTCCCAGAAGGTGCCATCGCGCAATGAGTGCGCGACGTCGAATGAGCCGGGGTGACTGCCGCGCATGCCGGTGAGCGCGGGCGGATAGTAGCCCGGCAACTTCTCGGGATCGCCATCGGCCGCGGCGAGCAGGTGCCAGGGCATGAGGGCAGCACCCGCGGTCACAGCCACACCGTTAAGAAAATCGCGGCGCGTGATGTTCCGTTGCATTCCCAGTTCGCGGTCACTTAGGTCGCTCAAGAGGCCTCCGAATCGCTAAGTGTTCCGACTGGAACATTGTGCTGAATGTTCCAACTGGAACATTTTGTGTGTACATCCTCAAAGCTATAAAAACTGCAAGACGCACCTAATCAAGAAGTTGCCGGCGGCGCGTGTGTCTTTTACGCACCTCCAAGAAACCATAAACGGGCTCTCGGAGAGGTTTTCCACAGGGGTCGGACGAATGGGCCCTCTTGACAAAGGCGGTCTCGGGAACACCCCCAGTTTTAATTAGCCGTCGGCCTTTTTGACTGCCAACTCTGCACCCTGGAACCCGATGCGGCTGTGGGTGCCGTCGCAAAAAGGTTTGTTCACCGAGCCGCCGCAGCGGCAAAGAGAAAAGGCGGGCTTGCCGGTGAGGTCGTACTGAGTTCCATTGACGTCGACGAGTTCTATCGAACCCTCGGGCGCCTCGACACGGTAGGGGCCATTGGGACGGACTGTGATCTTTACCTGAGCCATAGCTTCGATTCCTCCAACCTTACGGGTTTCTAGTAAGGCTAAAAAGATATCACTAAGTGGGGGTTAGTGTCGCGTGGGGAAGCGGAGAACTTTGTCGCGGCACCGGGGTTCGCTAGAGCGTAGGATCAAACATAGGGAAGTGGAGGAGTATATGAGAGCAACGTATTTGCGAGCCGCGGGTGTGAGTCTGCTGGGTGTGCTCGCTATCGGTTGCGGCGGAGGAAGCTCGGCTCCCAAGCCTTCCCCTGTGGCTGATTGCGTGCCTGCATCCAAACCGGAATTTACATACGTGTTGAATAGTGGTGGCAACACGGTTTCGATGTACACCGTTGACTCTTGCACTGGAAGCCTGACATCGACTACGCCAGCTACCGTCGCAACTGGAGGCAACGCTTTCGGGTCCGAAGGCATGGCCGTGGATCCTACCGGCAAGTTTGCCTATGTGGCGAATCTTGTGTCAAATGCGACTGATCTGGCCACAATCTCGATGTACACCATTAATTCCAGCACTGGGGTCTTGACCCCGACAACGCCGGCGACAGTTCCAACCGGGTTCTTTCCCCAGGGAATCGCAATCGATCCTTCCGCAAGGTTCGTCTACACGGCGAACAGCGACGACAATACCGTTTCAATGTTCACCATCAACGCAGGCACGGGGGTGTTGACGCCGACGACCCCGCCCACCGTCGCAACTGGATGGAGCCCTGGGTTCGTCACAGTGGATCCTTCCGGCAGGTTCGCCTATGTGTCGAGTCAGATCGCGGGCGTTTCGATGTTCACTATCAACCCCAGTACTGGAGTCTTGACGCCGATGACGCCCAGCACAGTGTCGGCAGGAGTATCTCCCTTTGGGGTTACGGTGGATCCCTCCGGCAAGTTCGCGTACGTCCCGAACCCGTACGGAAATACCGTGTCGCAGTTCACCATCGATTCCGTCACAGGAGTCTTGACCCCGAATACGCGGGGCGACGTACCGGCAGGAAATAATCCCGCATGGGTGGCGGTGGATCCTTCCAGCAAGTTCGCCTACGTGACGAATCGGTTGGATAGTACGATTTCGATGTTCAGAATTGATTCCATCACCGGCAACCTAACGCCAAACACCCCGGCTACCATCGCAGCGGCGGGTGCGCAGCCCTGGCCTATTATCGTGGAGCCGTCGGGGAAGTTTGTCTATGTGGGCAATGAAGATAGCGCCTTTGTTTCGATCTACGCGCTCAATAGCGACGGCACGTTGACTGCTGCGGGAACGGCAGCCGCGGCAAATGGCGCCTATTCAGTGGGCGTAACCTCGGTCAAGCAGTAGCCGGAACAATAGGCGAGCGCTGAATTGAAATCGCCCAGGTTGACTGGCCTCGCTGCGCTCGGCTGGACAGCCGAGGCGGCTGTTCCCACACCGGCACGGCTTGCTGGCATGGGCTGCGGTCACTCTGGGCTTACTTCAGGCCCAACTCGCCATTGTATTGCTGGGTGATCCCGTAGCACTCACAGGCGGAGAGTTCAAGTTTCTTACGGTTCACGATCTTCACTGCGCCACGGGTGTACTCGATGAGCTTCTTTTTCTGCAAGACACCCGCTGCCAGAGTCACGCTAGGCCTGTCTGTCCCCAGCATGGTTGCGAGAAAGTCGTGGGTGATGGGAAGCGACTTCGAATCCACTCTGTCCTGAGTCATGAGCAACCATCGTGACAGGCGTTGCCTAACATCGTGGAGGCGATTACAGCCGGCGGTTTGGGCAACCTGCATGCCCTGAACCACGGCATAGCGGCTCAACATCAATTGCAGTTGCGGGGCGGATTCCAAGGTCTGTTGCAACGCTGCTACTTCGACCCGAAAGCCATCCCCCGTGATTTGTACCACCGCTTGCAGCGGGCTCCGGCTCAGGCCAACCGACGCCGCGATTCCCGTGAAGCCCTCGTTGCCAACGATGCCGGCTTCGGCGGTCCCTCCATCTTTCATTACGACAACAAGAGAAATCAAGCCTCGATTCGGGAAATACGCAAAATCGAGCTTTCCACCGCCCTCGTGAAGGACTAGATGGTTTGGCAAGCTGACGTATTCGAGATGAGGACGCAGTGAGTTGTAGTCGCGGTCGGAGATCGATAGCAGTATTAAATTACTGACTGGTTTCCCTTCGGTGTTCGTCCGCTCGCCAGACTGCAATACCTGAAGGCCTCTGTTTTCCACAAACCATCCTTAGCGGACCAGAATCGGAACTGAAATCCCCGCGGATGCGGGATGAACTCGCCTGTCATGGTGTGCGAAACAGGTAGGATCCTCGAAGCGTACGCGAAGCTTCTCTAGAAGACCTCTCAACAATACGCTGGAGGCGACCCCGATACTGAGCAATACTGACCGTTTCAAGATGCGCGAGACCCTTAACGAAGACTTAGTAAGGACTCCGCTACTTTCACTCGAGGCCCAGAAAATTCGGCGGGCGCACTGACAACAATCTTCATCGTACGTAGGATGCCCGACAGACCGTCCAGATCGGCGCCTGTACACTCCTTCCCTCTGCGAATCTTCTTGGCTGCGAGAGGAAACGCCTGACGGCAAGTGGGTATGAGGCATGCGGCAGACAGGCCCTCTCAGCGATGCGGGGCTATGACTCGGAAGCTGGAGTGGATTGAGAAAAAGCATTTTCGAGGTTTTGGCTGCTCCGAGTGCGCCTGGGTCTTCAACCCTTCTGGCGCGCCTGATGGCAAATCTTTCGATGAAATGATGCAGAACTTTGAGTTGCGGCGTGATAACGAGTTTAAGTCGCACGTTTGCGCCGATCACCCACGAGCCCCGGGCGCCCGCGGCAAAGCCGATGAGTAGCTCATAGTGCCTCCCACCGCGGAGTTCAATATGTGCCCTGTTCATTGTGACCACACCGGGCACAAGCCTTAGCCTCAAATCGCTCTGCGATCCTGCTGAAGCGGGATCAGGCAACCCGGCCGGCGCGGGGGACGCGGCGGACCGTCCCAAGCGTGCCTTCGGCTTGGTTGATGCCGGGTGGAGCGCGTGCTATATTCCGGTCTGGCGCAAGACACGGGTATGTAAGCATCTCCAATAAGACTCAAGTCGAAGCAGGCTGGCTTCGGGCTGGATCGCCGTGAGCGGCATAGTGCTGCTTCTGCTCTTAACCGAGCTAGATACAAGCCACAAGCGTGCAACTACGTTGGGCAAAGCCACTCCCTGTGCGGTTTGCGTCCTGTTATCCGGTCATGCACCAGCGGTTGTGGTTCATCCCTTCCCGGTTTTGTCGGTAGTCACCACGGTCTCAGCGCAGCCCCAGCCGCGAAGAGAGAGCGTAGGAGCCGAGCCCACTCTTTTCATACGGTCTCCTCCGTCCGCCTGAAAACATCTTCACATCCGGGCCCCAAGGCAGTGTCGAGCACTTCGTTGAAGTAGTCGCTTTGGGCCTCCACTCTGAATGACGGAGCACCTTCCCGCCTAAGGACCTTGGTTCCCTCGCTTGCCTTTCCTGGCAAATACCGGGACTCGCGGCGCGCTTCGGTGGTGAGCTTTGGAGGAGCTTTCATGAGACATTCTCAGATCTTATTCGGTGGCATGATTCTGCTGACCTGCATGGCAATTGCCCAACAGACGGCCAACGTATCCACGCCGGCCAACAGCGGAGATACCGCCGCGCTGGAACAGAAGGTCCGCGATCTCGAAGACCGGCTGGTTATGCTGGAAGGGCAAGTGCGCCAACTTAAGGCGCACGGAACGCAGACCCCGTCGGAAACCACGGCCGCGATAGCAACACCGTCGTCAGGACCTGCGAACCAAGTGCAGGTCGCGATGCCGCAAGAAACGGTGCGCTCCACGGTTTCGGACAATGTTCGGCTTGGTGGAGCAGGAGGCTCAGCCGGAAAAGCGTTGAACCCGGACATCAGCGTGATCGGCGACTTCATCTCAGGGGCAGGTCACAATCCGCTCAACACCACACCGGCGTTCCAGATGCACGAGTCAGAGGTCGGGCTGCAAGCCATCGTTGATCCGTACGCGCGCGCCGATTTCTTTATATCTTTCGGGGAGACCGGGGTCGAGGTGGAAGAGGGCTTCATTACCTTCACGGCGTTGCCCGCGGGATTTGTTGCCAAGGCGGGCAAGATGCGCTCCGCGTTTGGCAAGGTGAACACGTTGCACAATCACGTGTTGCCTTGGGTAGATCGTCCGCTGGTAACGCAAAACCTGGTGGGTGGCGAGGACGGGATCGATGATGCTGGGGCTTCGTTTGAGCACATCATTCCCGCCCCCGGAGGCTGGTTTCTGGATTTCACCGGGCAAGCCTTCCGAGGCGACTCAGGGGACGTTTATACCGCATCAAACAAAAATGATGTCAGCGTCGTAGGACACTTACGCGGGTATAAAGACCTGACGGACAACAGCAATCTTGACCTTGGGGTTTCCTACTCACGCGGGCATAACCTGTTTGGCAGCGATTTCATCACACATCTTTACGGCGTCGATGCTACCTATCATTGGAAGCCATTGCAGCGGTCCATCTACAAATCGTTCGTTGGACGCAGCGAGTTTATATGGCGGCAGCAGAACCAACCGTCGCTGATGGCGTGCCAGACCATGACCTGTCCGCTGAATACGGCGGCCGGGTTTCAGCGCTCATTCGGCTTCTATGCCTCGGGTGACTTCCAGTTCGCGCGGCGCTGGTTTGTGGGAGGCCGGGCTGATCAATCCGATCGCGCGTTCAATGCGCACCTGGAGGACAAGGGAGCATCGGTGGTTTTGACCTATTGGCCGAGCGAGTTTGCGCAAGTTCGGGGCCAGTACCGCTTTACCCGTTACGCGGGCTTAGGGGACGCTCACGAACTGTTCATGCAGCTCCAGTTTGCGCTGGGGGCGCACGGTGCGCACCCGTTCTAGATTGATTTATCACAGCGGGGACTGCGCCCGCTCAACGAGAGTAAGGAGATATTCATGTTATTTCCGTCGAAGGCTTTCTCTGCCGCTCTGGCTGCTTGCTTGTGGGCCGCAATGTTCGTCCCTGCTGAGGCAGCGGCCAAGAACTTGAAGGTGGTCACTACGCTCACCGATCTTGCGTCACTGACGCAGGAGGTGGGAGGGGACAAGGTGGATGTTGAGGCTCTGGCCAAGGGCTATCAAGACCCGCACTTCGTCGATCCCAAGCCGAGTTTCCTGCTGAAGCTGCGGCACGCTGATCTTTTGATTCTGGTGGGATTGGATCTGGAGATTGGCTGGCTGCCGCCGTTGATCACGCAGAGCGGCAACGGAAATATCCAGCCCGCCGCACTGGGGTACCTGGATGCGTCGCAGTTCGCTGAAATCCTGGAGATCCCTCAGGGAACCGTTACGCGCGCGGAGGGTGACGTGCACCCTCTGGGCAACCCGCATTATTGGCTGGATCCGGACAATGGCCGCCGCATTGCGAAGGGGATCGCGGCCAAGCTGGGCGAGATGGATCCGGCCGACCGAGCGTACTTTCAACAGCGGGAGCAGGACTTCGAGAAGCGGCTGGCGGAAGCGGATAAGAAATGGCAAGCGCAGATGGCTGCCTATCGTGGACGAAAGATAGTAACTTATCACCGCTCATGGCCGAACTTCGCCAAGCACTTCGGACTCGATGTGATCGGCTACATTGAGCCGCGGCCGGGGATTCCGCCCACACCGTCGCATACCATCGAACTGGTGAATCTGATGAAGCGGGAGAACACGAAGCTGGAACTGATTGAGCCCTACTTCGATGTGAAGACACCCGACAGCATTGCCCGGATGACCGGAGGACGAGTTGTGATCATGATGCCATCGGTGGGCGGCAAGCCGGAGATCACAGACTACTTCAAGCTGTTCGACTTCGATATTGCTATCCTGACGCAGGCTTTTCAGCAGACCCAATAAAGGACATTCGATGGAAATCGTGCAATTTCTGATTCTTCCGTTTCTTGCCAGCCTGATTCTGACCGGCATCCATGCCTATCTGGGCGTGCACGTGGTGGAACGTGGCGTTATCTTCGTGGATCTGGCACTGGCGCAGATAGCCGCTCTGGGAGCAACCATGGCGATTCTGATCGGCATGGATCCCCATGGGACGGGCGCCTATTGGATGAGCCTGGGTTTTACCTTTATCGGCGCGCTGATCTTTACCCTGGTCCGGTCGCGGCAGAAACGCATTCCGCTGGAGGCGTTCATCGGCATTACCTATGCCGTGGCCTCGGCTGCGGCCATTCTCACCATGAGCAAGGCCACCGGAGAAACCGAGCATCTGAAGGACATGCTGGTCGGAAACATTCTGGCGGTCTCACGATATGACGTGATCAAGACGGCGGTTCTGTACGGCTGTGTCGGAGTATTCCACTTCATTTTCCGCAAGAAGTTTCTGGCGATCTCGCTCAGCCACAATTCTTCCGAGCAGCCGAACTTGAACTTCAGACTATGGGACTTTCTTTTTTACGCGTCGTTTGGCTTTGTGGTGACGTCCTCGGTGGCTATTGCCGGCGTGTTGCTCGTGTTCTGCTACTTAATTGTGCCTTCGGTAGGAGCCATGCTCTTCGCCGACCGTATTGGGCCACGCCTGGCGATCGGTTGGACAATGGGGACGCTGGTGTCGGCGCTGGGTTGTTATTTTTCGGTTTATTTTGATTTGCCAACCGGGGCGACCATTGTTTGCACATTCGGAGCGGTGCTGGTTTGTATGGCAATTGCCAAGAGCCTTTTCTTCAAAGTGCGCGAATCGAAAACGGAATCGACAGACTTGGTGAGCCGGTAGTTTTCGCGGTTGATCATCCCGTCGAGCCGGAAACGGCGATGCCGGCCCCTGACCACCATTAGAGCCCAGAAAAAAATATGGCGGGCCGTGTGACAGCGTAGTGGTCTCCACATCAGCCTTTCTCCACGCTGGCTTAGGCGGCGAGGGTGTCGACGGAGACCAGGCTGCGGTAGAGGTCGAGATAGTCGTCGATCATGCGTTTGCTGGTGAAGCGGTCGCGGGCGCGGGCGTAGGCGCGATCGGCGTAGGTGTGGCGCAGGGCGCGGTCGGCATCGAGTTGGCGAAGAGTTTCGGCCAGGCTGCGGGCGTCGTTGGTGCGGAAGTAGAGGGCGGCATCGCCCCAGACTTCGCGGAAGCTGGGAATATCGTTGGCGACGATGGCACAGCGGGAGAAAGCGGCCTCGAGGGGCGCAATGCCGAGCGGCTCGTAACGCGCGGTGGCGGCGTAGATCGCGGCGCGGCTGTAGAGAGCGCGGAGTTGGGCTTCGGTCTGGGGACCGCGAATGGCTACGCAACTCTGGTCGGTCGAGACCTTCACGTCAGCGCGGATGGGAATGCGAGGCAGGGGCACGGTTTGTTCCGCGCCCACGATGCATATCGAAAACGGCTGCGCGTGCTGGGTCAGGAGGAAGACTTGTTTGCCGGCATCGAGCAGGCGGCCGACCGAAAGCACAGAGTCGTCTTTGCTGACGTAGGGATTGAAGAAGATGGGATTGCGGCCGGGATAGATTATGGCTGCGCGACGCGGGCGGCTGTAAGTGGAGATAAGAGTGTCGAGCATGCAGGCGGAGGGCGCGATCACGGCATCGGCTGCGGCAATGCCGCGGACGATGGTATCGCGATACCACTTCAACCAGCGCGTGGGGCGCGGCGTGCAGCCTTGCACGGCTTCGCTCCAACTGATGAGGTCGCCATGGGCCATCACCACGCGGGGTATGTCGACGGACAGATCGCCGTGGCAGAACTGGTGCAGGTGAAGCAAGTCGGGGCGAACTTCGTGAACCAGGTTGGCGAGGAACTCTGAGGATTCGCGCAGGTCCTGCGGGGCTTCGTCCATCCACTCCAGGCGGAATGCGGTGGGGCGGTACTCGAGGCCGTGGAGTAGGTCCATCCATGCAGTCTGGTCGGGCAGAGGAATCTCGCCGAAGCTGACCAGCGTGACCCGGAGGCCACGCGTGACCAGGCCTGTGACCAGTTCGCGGGTGTATGTCCAGGAGCCGGACATCGTATCGGCTGTGACAAGAACGTGCACAGAGCCTCCGGAAGCGTGCCGGGTGCCGCGATGGAAGCGGAGTCCACTGTCGCGCGCTGGATTATTCTAGTGCGAATTCGGGGAGCTTTGAACACTTTCTTTTGGGGATGAGGCTTGCAAACTCTTGCATGCTTCGGCCTGTCTTGCCCGTGGCAGCCGGGCTTCGCCCCTTCGACAGGCTCAGAGCAGGCTCAGGCTGGACAGCCGAGGCGGGCTGTCACTACATGGTCTGGGTCATCCAAAGCGGTGGAAATGGGGCCAGAATTCGGGCCAGGGCTGTAGCAGGTGATGGCACAAATAGATATCAGGGTGGTCGCGGCTTTCTTCGTTGATCACGCCGTAAGAATTCGTGTTGTGCGCCACAAGCTCGCAGCGTTCAAAGTGCTCCTTCATGAAATCGTCGTCAAGGCCGATGGCGATCAGCGTCTGCGGCTGGTTTTCTGGAAAACTTCGATACCACGCCGAGTTGGTTCCGCTGATTGCTGGCGGAAGGTTGTAGTGTGGCCCCAACAGATTGATGGCGCCAGCCTCGCCGTAGTTCCCGACGATGATTCCGGTTGCCGCGCGCTCTTTCGCGGGGACTGAGTCGTACACATGCGCCACCGTCGCGACGAGATCCGTCCAGCCGATTTCTTCTTTGAAATTCTCCTGAAGCTTGGCGGTCGCATTCCAGAGAGTGGAGTTGATTGGAGCGATTGGCGTGAAGAGGGCGAAGGATAGAATTGCGCTGGACGCGACCAGGAACCACGTCACGCCCTGAATCGTCAGAGCCCAGCCTCGGGTACGGGCCGTGACCCAGCGTTCCCATACCACGCTGCCTGCCGCCAGAAGCACGGGATACAGCGGGCCGGGATAGTAGGAGCGTGCCTGCGCTACTACGAATAAAACGAAAGTCAAAACGAACATCCAGCCGAGCAGGCGGTATTTTCGTCCGCGTTCGCTGAAGTAGAACCAGGGCGCCATGAACACGAGAGGTGCCAGCCCCGCACTCACGCAGACATACAGTTGCTCAGGCAGGAAGCCACGCGTACGGCCCTGGCCTACGTCGCGCGTGTGGATGTGGCGCAGGAAGTCGAGCGAGATGAAGTTGTGCTGAATTTGCCAGATCAGGTTCGGCAGGAAAATGAGCAGGGAGACGGCCACTCCGGCCCACAGCCATGGGCTGCGCAGATAACGGCGGATTGTTTCCTCGAACAATCCTGACACAAGCAATCCCGCGACGAGACCAGTCACGAAGAAAGCCATCGTGTATTTGGTCATCATGCCGAGACCGATTACGGCACCGATCGCCACCCACCAGCGCGGGTTGTCTGTGTTGAGCAGGCGAAGGAGGAGATAGGTGAGCAGAACTCCCCAGAGATAATCGAACGACACGTACTGGAGAACACTGGTCTGAATGGTGACGATGGGAACGACGGCGACGGCAAGCGCGGTCAAAACCTGGGAGCGTCGAGAGCCTCCGAGTTCGCGCGCCATGAGCCCGGAAAGAACCAGCGCGATGGCGAGCGCCAGGATGGGCAGGAACCGGACTCCGAGCGTGGAAATGCCGAAGAGCGACAGCTCCAACCGACCAGCGGCGGGAGTGAGCGGGGGATAGGCGACGAATCCCCATTCGAGATGGCGGGCGTCATCCAGCGTGGCGAGTTCGTCGCGGTGAAATCCATATGGGCCGCTGGTGGCGACGTGCAAGACAACGAAAACGGTTGCGAGCAGGATCAGAATGCCGGTATCGGAGCGGAGCTTGGCGAGCATTGGCCTCATATTGTGCCATGTACGCGGTCTCTGGGCGGAGGGTTCCGTGATTTAGGCGGACGATTGATCGCGTGTAGCCGGGTTGCCCCTTCGACAGGCTCAGGATAGGCTCAAGTTGGACAGCCGAGGCGGCCGCCTTTACATGTTCGTTACTCTTAGAACGTAAACTTCGCGGCTAGTTGGAACGCGCGTGGGCCTCCGGAACCGAAGACTCCGCCAGCGGTGCTGACGGGTTTGCCAAATGCAGACGAGACTGCGGGATTGGTGCCGTCGGGCACGAGCACGTTGAAAAATCCGGAATAGTTCGAGTTGCTGACGCCGAGGATATTGCTCTTGTTGAACAAATTGAACACCTCGGCGATTGCTTGCAGGTGGAGGCGCTCGCCGAGATGGAACTCACGCGAGAGGCGCAGGTCGAATGAGTTGAAAGTGTCGTTGAAGCGGGCGTTGGGGGAAACCATGGGAAACGGCGTACCCAGGCCGCCGTTCAGCGCGCCTTGAGCATTGATCTGAGTCAGGAACGCATTCAGTTCCGTTCCGGTGTGGAACTGGCGTCCGCCGGCATTGCGTCCGAGTTCGGGGACGCGGGCACCGCTGCCGTCGCCGAGCAGGATATCCATTGGCACACCGGAAGCGTAGGTCCACAGCGGAGAGAGGCGCAGGTGGAAGGGAAGGTCGGCGGTGCCTTGCACGACCAGGCGATGACGCTGGTCGTTGGGTGCGGGGCCGTACTCGCGATGCAGGTTCGTGGAATCAACGGGCGGATAGCCAAAGGGGACCTGATCGTAATTCGCGTAATCGAGTGCCTTGGAAAACGTGTAGGCGCTGTGGAACTGGAAATGTTGCGAGAAGCGATGGTCGACGGTGAGCCAGAGAGCATCGTAATGCGTGTTCACGCTCGACTGGAGATCGGTGACGGTTACGGGCGCGGGATTGTTGACCGTGCCGACGGGCACACCGATGATGAAGTGCGTGCCCAGGTTATGGATGCCGTCGACCTTCAGAACCCAGTTTTTTGCAAACTCATACTGAACCCCGAGGTTGAACTGCTGCACCATGGGATTGCGCAGGTTGTTGTCGATGAGGTTGATGCCTTCAGCGGCGCCGCCGGCACCGGGAATGATCATGCCGCTGAAAGGCGAGTTGGGATAGGTCGGCGCTCCTGGGGCAAAAGTGCCGTCGGGGTTGAGGAAGTTGGCGCTTCCCAGACTCACGTTGATGGGCAGGGCGCGGCCATCGAGTCCGCGCTCGAGCGAATCGATTTCCAGCGTGACCCGGTCGTAGTAGATGCCGTAACCGCCGTGCACGCTGAACAATGAATTCGCGGTGGCCCAGTTGAACCCGACCCGCGGACCCCAGTTGTTGGCGGCCTTGTGGCGCGTTCCGTGAAGGAAGGGCAGCAGGATGGGATTGATCTGGTTGTAGTGGCCCAGGTCGTTTACGTCGGAATCGATTTCATAGCGCAGACCCAAATTCAGAGTGAGCTGGCGGTGGACACGCCAATCGTCCTGAAGATAGGCGGCGGTGTGGTTATTGTCCGCGTTGGGGATGATCAGCGGAGTTTGCGGGATGGCGCTGCGAATTGCGACAGAAAACAGAAGATCCTCATCGTTGATTACGCCGTCTCCGTTGCGGTCCTGATTGGCGAAGTCCTGGATGAACTCGATGGCTCCGGATTGGAAGACCCCCAGGTTGAAGTCCGCGCCGATGCGCTGAAACTCGCCGCCAAAGCTCATATTATGTTTGCCGTGAACCCAGTCGATGCTGTCGTCAAACTGCGACCGCTTCTGGCGGGTCTGTTGCGGCACGCGGTAGGAAGAACCGTCGGCGATGCTGGGGAAGTCGAGCTCGGGACCGGTGGTGGAGGGAGTGGTGGCGTTGATGAAATTGTTGAAGCTGTAGCTGGCGCGGTTGAGTAATGTGGGGCTAATGACGCGCGTCCATAAAGCTTGAAAGGTTTGGAAGTTATTGCTCAGATTTTGGCGCTCGGAAGCCGAGCCGAGGGGTTGGCCGGAAAGGAAGCTGGAGCCGCCGGTCGAGGCCAGGCGCTCGATCCCGTAGTGCAGTGAAAGAGAATCTTTGTTGGAGATTTTCCAGTCGCCACGAAGGGTTCCCATGGGATCGGTGAGCGGTACGGCAACAAAACTAGTGGAGATGGTTCCTCCGCCGGCGGGGTTGGGAGTGCGGGTTCCAGCTAACAAGCCATCTATTTGATTCCGGTACTCGAAAGCCCCGAACCACCAGGCTCTGTCTTTTACTAACGGCCCGCCGATTGTGCCAGAGTACTGCTGCCGGCGAAAGGAAGGCTCCTGTCCTGCGGGCGCGGGAGCATTGGAAGTGGGGTTCAAGACCGGAATCGCGGCTTGCAGGCTCTTGTCGCGCTCGTAGATGGAGGCGGATCCGTGCAGGCTGTTGGTGCCAGACTTGGTGACAATGTTTACCACGGCAGAACCGGAGCGGCCGAATTCGGCGGAAAAGCGGTTTGTGGCCACCTGGAATTCCTGCACGGCGTCTTCCGGGACATTGAGCAGCATGCCGCCGACTACGTCGTCGTTGTCGTCCATGCCATCAATGCTGACATTACCACCGCGGCCCAGTTGTCCTGCGGAGGAGATGACGACGGTGCCCTTCGGTTTAGTGGGATCGAAGTTGGGAGCGATGGTGTTGCCCGGCATCAGCAGCGAGAGTTCGAGAAAATTGCGTCCGTTGAGGGGAAGGTTGTCGATCTGCTCGGAGTCGACCACGCCATCGACGACGGAGGAGACCGTGTTCACCTGGGGCACATTCTCGTCATTAATCACGACAACGGTGGTCTGCGCCTTTACGCTCAGGCGAATCTTGAGGCTCGCTTGCTGGCCCACTTCGACTCGGACCAGAGCCTCATACTCGGCAAAGCCGGGGGCAGCGACTTTCACCTGGTAGTCGCCGGGCGCGAGGTCATTGATGGCGAACAGTCCGGAATTGGTCGACGTGGTGCTGCGCTCGAGGCCTGTGGCCTTCTGAACGGCGGTGACCTGCGCGTCGTGGACCACAGCGCTCTGCGGGTCAGATATCTCGCCGCGAATGACGCCGGTGCCCAGCTCTTGCGCGGAACTCGCCGCCGTTAGAAGCAATAGTGCGGAGATTGTGAGGAGAACCTGCCAGGCCGGTGCCGAGTCTGCCGCCATCCACCGCTGCCGCATTCATTGCTCCTTGAGCGTCGCCTTCGAGAGCGTGTGATTCAGCCGCAGGCACACTGCTTGCGACCGCACCGGTCCCGGCACGCGATGAACTCTTTGAGATTATTCTGATGAGCCCCAGCTCACAGAATGAAAGGCAGCGACAAATTAACGGGAGCGACGACGAGACGCAATAATGCAAAAAGGTTAGAGCGAAAAAAGTGAATCAGTTCGCGCCCAGCCGCAGCCGCATGTCGCGGGCGAGATTGTCGATGAGGCGGATTTTTTCCGCAGCTGGGGCGGGGACCTCGGGCACGGCCATGGCCAGTTCGCAGGAAAGCAGCATGGCGGTGAGCGATTCGCTGACTTCGCTGCGAATCTGTTGCTCGACCGAGCGGCGCGCCTGGGTTTCCTCACGCTGGCGGCGGTGCAGCGCCGAGCGGACTTCGCGCAGAAGGCGCTCCATGCCGCTGACGGCGAAGTTGAGGTAGACGGGGAAAGCTGTGCCGAGGTGTTCGAGTACCTGCTCGCTTTCGCTGGGCTCGTTCTCTAGAAGGAATTGATCGAGGACGACTGCCGAGTAAGACTGTTCGCGCAGCCGGGCCACGGCTTGCGGCAAATTTTCTGCCCAGTGGGTTTCGTCGCCCGTGGCATCTCGTAAAGTTGTGGCGCACTCTTGGCCGCGTGCCGAAGATGTGATGAGTAGAATCATGCTGTTTCAATAGCACGCGGGGCACCACAACTGTTGGTACTGAAAAGACAAGGCTTAGCGAGGGCAGGCGACTCTCTGTTCCCGTTAAGGAACGATGTGGCGTGCGAACTCATTTCATAAGCGAACGCCTCACCGCTTGTCATCCCGAGCGAAGCGAGGGATCCTGGTGTTTGTTTGCAGCGGCTGTGATTTGCACTCCAAGCAAAAACCAACATCCCTCGCTGCGCTCGGGATGACAGACTTTGGTGGTGGGCGGTTCAAACCGCCTACTACCCAGACGTTGGGCGTAAGCCGAAACGTCTGCGGCTGATCCCACTCCCGCGACAAATCGTCCCACTTGGGATTTGTCGATTCCACCAGCGCCAGCCGCTTGGCACGAGTCCAAGCCTTGATCTGCTTCTCCCGTTCAATCGCATTGCGTACATCTTCGAAGCTCTCGAAGTAGACGAGCCGGGTGATGTTGTACTGTGCCGCATAACCGGGCGTCAGTTTCAGCTCATGCTCCCGAACCCGCCGTCGAATGCTGTTGGTCATGCCGGTGTAGAGTCTCTTCGAAGCATTGGCCGTGACGTAGACGAAGTAGCGCCGATCTTCGCTCATACCACCCCTCCACCGCATCTTCTCATCCGGAGCGCGGCGAGGGATCTTGGTCTTTGCTTGTGTCGGCCTTGATTTGCACTGCAAGCAAACACCAAGGTCCCTCGCTTCGCTCGGGATGACAAGCCTTTCTTAACCATACTGAACAGAACGGCTAGCTCTGGGCCGCGTAGTCCTTCAGTTTGCGGTACAGAGTTGTCTTGCCGATGCCGAGCAGGCGCGCGGCCTGCAACTTGTCTCCGTTCAGCTCCGCGATGGCGTTAAGGATGGTCTGCCTTTCCAGTTCCGCCATGGGAACGATGGCGTGCTGGCCGTGGCCGTTGCCATTTGTGGGAGCGATCACGTGCGCGCCGCCAACCGCGGGAGGCAAGTCCGTAACATGGATCAAGGGCCCGCTGGTGAATGCGAACGTGCGCTCCAGACAGTTTTCCAGTTCGCGGACGTTGCCCGGCCAGTCGTATGCCAGCATGGCCTTGATGGCCTCGTCAGTCAGGATTTTTTCCTGCGCCGACACACGCGTGGTGCGCTCCATGAAATGGGCCACGAGTAGAGGGATGTCCTCGCGCCGTTCGCGCAGCGGAGGGATTCGCAGGCTGAGCACGTTCAGACGAAAATAAAGATCGCGGCGGAAAGAGCCTTCGGTAACGGCCTGCTCCAGCACGCGGTTGGTGGCTGCAAGGATGCGGACGTTGATGGGAATGCGCCGCGTGCTGCCTACGGGACGAATCTCCTTTTCCTGAATGGCCCGCAGAAGTTTCGCCTGCAAGTCGACGGGAAGCTCGCCGACTTCGTCGAGAAACACAGTGCCACCTTCGGCGATGGCAAGCAGTCCGTCCTTGGCTTGATTGGCGCCGGTGAATGCGCCTTTGACATAACCAAACAACTCGCTCTCGATCAGCGTGGGGACGAGCGAGCCGCAGTCCACGGGGATGAACGGCTTGTCGTGGAAAGGTCCGGAGTAATGAATGGAGCGCGCGACCATTTCCTTGCCCGTACCGCTCTCGCCCAGAATCAGCACGGGGTGGGAGCTGTTGGCGGCCTTGGCGATGATGCGGTACAGCTTTTCCATCTCCGGGGCGCGGCCGATGATGCCGCCGTAACCCTGTTTGGACTTCAGCTTTTCGCGCAGCATGCGGTTTTCAGTTTTCAGCTTAAGGTGATTAGACACGCGCTCCAGCAGGAGTTTGAGTTCGTCGACGCTGAATGGCTTGGTTACATATTCGTAGGCGCCATGTTTCATCGCCTGCACGGCCGATTGCACCGTGCCGCAGCCGGTTACAACGATCACCAGCGCTTCGGGACGTTGAGACTTGATGTGGCGGAGAGCTTCGAGGCCGCTTGCGCCCGGCAATCGGAGATCGAGCAAAACGGCGTCGACGTTCTGGGTTTGCAGAACGCGGTAGGCATGTTCGGCGGAATCGGCAACGTGGGCCATGAAGCCCAGGGACAGAGCGACTTCGCGGCAAGCGTCGCGGATGGAGCGTTCGTCATCGACGATGAGGAGATTCAGAAAGTTGGCGGCCAGAATCTGAGGAGTGGCAATCGAGTGAGCTAAGGCTGCTGACGTCATAAGGGTGATTCCTTTTTTAATTCTTGAAATGGTGTTGGTGGAGGAGTTGCTGAATCTGGAGTGGAGGGATCCAGAGAGTTCGGATCGCCGGACGGGAATGCCCGGGGAAGCAGGATCAGCACGCGAGTGCCGCGGCCGGGTTCGCTTTCGAAATGGATGAGTCCGCGGTTGGTGGTGACGATGGTGCGGACCGTAGTTAATCCCAGGCCAGTGCCCTGCCCGGCGTTCTTGGTGGTGAAAAATGGTTCGAAGAGGTGTTGACGGGTTTCGGCATCCATGCCGCGGCCGTTGTCGCCGACCACGAGGAGGATGCACGGGAAGGCGGGTACTCCTCCCCCGGCGGGCATTGTTCCGGCCACCGGTTGGAATTTGCAGTTGCTGGTCTCGACGGTAATGCGGCCGCCGTTGGGCAGAGCGTCTCGAGCATTGAGGACCAGGTTCAGCAATATCTGCTGGGCCTGCGCCTGGTCGATGTTGACGGCGCCCAGTTCTGGATCGAGATGCAGGTCCAGGACTGTATTCTCTCCAATCAGGCGGCTCAGAAGGTCGCGCATGGCCTTGGCAACTTCGTTGAGGCACAGGAGACGAGCGGGCGCGGCCTGGGGGCGGGCAAAAATCAGCAACTGCCGGACCAGTCCGGTGGCTTGCACAATAGCGGAGCGAATCTCATCGGCGTAGCGGCGCCGACGGTCGCGTGCGTCCAGACTAGTGAGCAGCAGATCGCAATACAGCATGACGCCGGTCAGCAGGTTGTTGAAGTCGTGTACGACTCCGCCTGCGAGGCGGCCGACTGCTTCCCATCGCTGCGTTTGCAGCAGACCTTCCTCGGCCGGAACTGCGGGGCTTGGCTCGGCAATGAGCAGCGCGTGGTCCGGTTCCCCAGCGCCACTGGGCTGACGCCATGCGGTCCACAGCGCACTGGACTGCCCCGGACCCGCACCGCTGGCTTCGATGCGGATACGGTCTCGCCGGGAAGCCAGCAAGTCGCTAAGCAGCAACTCGGTTTTTTCGCGGTCTTGCGGACGAACCAATTCGCAGAGCCTTAACGATCGTCGGCTGGCCACGCCGCGGTCCAGAGTCCGCTCGAAAGCGGGATTCATCTCGACAATCATTCCTTGCGGATTGCAGCGGGCCACGGCCACGGGAGCGTGTTCGAAAATGGCACGGAAAGTCGTTCTGGTGCTCTCTTCTGAAGAGACTGGCCACGGAAATGGAGTTGCGGTATTCATACTGCTACTGTGGCGCGGGACGATTCCCGAAAGGAAGCCTACGATGGGCTATCCGATACCTTGGTGTTCCCGAAATAGGAGCAAGCGAAGACAACGCGGCGAACCGCCCTTTGCTTTGACACTATAGTCAGACCACTGCAACGTCGCGAAAGGGCAGATGTCACTCAAATTGGGAAAAGCCTGTGGAAAACTCGCTATATGGTTTGTTTTGTGATGGATAAAATAAATAATAAGCTTGGAAAACAGCCGGAAACGGCCCGTTTTGAAGAAATTCTCCCGGGTTATTCGGTGGCAGAACCGAGGGATTGATCGATTGGCTGTCGAATTCGGAGCGTCCCGCGTGCCCGCGCGGTGAAATAGAAGGTCAGGCGATGCTCCTGTTGAACCACCCTCAGACGACCCGAAGGCTCCCAAGTGAACGGGGTGGGTTGGCGGATCCGCGACGCCGGGCGAGCACAAAAAGAAATCGCGGAGGACGTTAGCGTCCTCCGCGAGACTTCCGGGCTTTACGCCTTCGCCGTTAGGGCTTCTTCGCCGCCGGCTTCTTGGCGGCGGGCTTCTTCGGCGCTGCTTTCTTCTTAGCCTCGCTTTCCCTGCCGCCGATGAGCGTCAAAGCATCCGCGGCGTTGAAGGGGAATTGGCGGACCGAGGTTTGGCCGGTCGTGCTCAGCGTGACGTCCACACGGCGATTGCTCGCCATCCTGATCGTCACGATGTTTTTGAGAACCCTCTGCCGCTCTCCTGGAGTCAGGTCCGGATTACTTGCCACCTCGCCCTGCACTTCTTCCGTGGTCAGATTGTGTTCCTTGCCATACGCCTTGGTATCGATGTTGGCCTCGGGAACGCCCTGCTCCACCAGGAAGCTCTTGACACGGTTGACACGACGTTCGGAGAGCGCCTGATTGAATTCCACGGAGCCACGATGATCGGCGTGACCTCCGAGAATCAGGTGCGTATCCGGTTTGAGTTCGAGATATTGCTTGAAGTCCGCGGCCAGCGTCATCAACGTCTTCTGTTGACTGGCCAGCAGACCGCCCTTGGGTTTCGCGGCCAGGGGCTGGTTTACCACAAAGTAAACGCTGTGCAGCGAGAGCCGGGCCTCCAGGCGCGCGATCTCAGGATTCGGCGGTGGTGGCGGCGGGTTCTCGATCATCACCTGCGTGGAGGCTTGAGCGGTTAGACCACGCGTGTCGGTGCAGGTCGCGCCAACCGTGATCGAACCGGGCGATGCCCCAGTAGTGTTCAGCGTTGCCGAACTGCCACTTCCGGAAACATTGCCGCTGCTGGCAGTCCAGCTGGCGACCGACGTCCCAACGCCATCCGGACTGGTGCAGTTGGCCGACAAGTTCACGTTGCCACCAGCTTGCAAGCTCGTTGGATTGGCGGAGATGGAAACTGTGGGCGGGTTCTTCGGCGGCAGCGGCGTGACGGTGTAGGTGGCCGAGCAGCTCGCTTCGTTATTCTTCTTCTCTTTGGCATCAGTCGCGTGAGCGGTGACCGTGTAGCTGCCGGGGGCCGCGTTGCTGGTGTCGATCTGCGCGGTGGTGTCCTTGCCGGTAACCTGGCCTCCGTTGCCGCTCCAGGAATACGTGACGGTGTGCTTGGGATTGAAATTGCTCGCGACAACGGTTGCGGTGATCGGCTCGCCGACCATCACTGAATTCGGCTGCACGGAACAACTAGCCGCCGGGGCTACCGGCTCCGCGCCCCCCCAACTGAATACAAGTCCAGTGCGGAGACGTACGCCGTTGAAGCCCGGACGCCGCAGTGATGGAAATTCCGGGTCAGCAAAATCCGCATAGTTGTGCCGCGTCCAGACATAGTCCGCCTCAAACAGGCGCCACGCAATCCCTTTATGGATGGACAAATCCATTCCTCCACCCAGGATCGCTCCGATCCCATTGCTGCTGTTGAGACCGCTGATGCTTACACGGTTCAGACTTACCAGGGAATGCACGAAGTAGCTCCCCGAGTCCGTACGCCAGATGAAACGAGGGCCGACCGAAAGTGTACTTTCGTGCGGCACCGTGGGGTCAGATGATGTGTCATAACCGAGGTCGAATTCCGCTCCCCAATGCGGATCGAAGTTATAAGTGAGAGCAGCGCCCCCGCCCCTGGGCAAATCCGGTATTTTGAACGGAGTGGGATTGCTGGAGACGCCGCCTGGCGCCGGCACCGTGGCACCGGGATGCGTCCACTGATATCCCAAGAACAAGTCCCATTTTGGATTCGAGTCGCTCTGCGCGAGCGCAGAACTCGAGATCAGTGATACCGCTACAACCGCCACTAGGCCGACGACTAAACGGCCTTTGCCTGTGTTAGCGAGAAGTGACATTCCGTCCTCCAATGAGTACGCGATCTGCCTGCGCACTGCGATGCGCCTGCCGCGTTTTGAAATTAAGATAGCGCGGGGTTAAATAGCTTGACCTGGACTTCAACCGGGAACGTGCAATTCTAACGCACCGCCACTTCAAAGCGAAAGCGAGATTTGTGAGAATTGCTTCGCTCGGATAACCGCTCGGGACTCCGCCGTCGACGCAGTTCTAGTCTCAAATTGACATGACAAGCCTCAAGCAGAAGGCAGCCGGTTCGAGCCCGGTCCGAAACGGCCCCCGGACCGCCTCCAGACCTTGCCCCACAGGAAGCAGGCCGCGTATGGTTGTACCCGGTGCCGGCGCAGCCGTATACCGGAGAAAGGCATCGAAGAAGCAGGCGACAACGAAAAAGGATGAGCCACGAAAAAGTACTAATCGTTGAGGACGAAGAGAACGAGCGCACCGGCTTGGCCGAGTTAGTTTCTTCCTGGGGATATCGGGCCGAGACGGCCCGGGACGGAGTGGAAGGCCTGGACAAAGCCTCGCAGTGGAATCCCTCTATCGTCGTAACCGATCTCAAGATGCCGCGCATGGGCGGCATTGAGTTGCTGGAGCGGCTGGGGGAACAATCCCAGGCCCTGGCAGTGATTATGGTGACGGCGCAAGGCACCATCGACAGCGCGGTAGAGGCCATGCGCATGGGAGCGTATGACTACATCACCAAACCCATTGATACCAACCGTCTGCGCAGGATGCTGCAAAACGCGTCCGCCCTCGTTGGAGGCCGCGCGGAACTCGAAAGCGCCCGCCGCAAGCTGCGGGACTCCGGCTCCCTGGGCCAGCTAAATGGGGCGTCCAGGAAGATGCAGGAGATCTTCCGGCTCATCGAGTTGGTGGCGCCCAGCACAGCTTCCGTTCTCATTACCGGAGCCAGCGGCACGGGCAAGGAGTTGGTGGCCCGCACGATTCATCAACTGAGTCCACGCCGCGACAGGCCGTTCGTTGCCATCAACTGCGCCGCTATTCCCGAAACCCTGATCGAAAGCGAAATCTTCGGCCACGAAAAAGGCGCTTTCACCGGCGCGCTGGAACGGCGTACAGGCTGCTTCGAACTCGCCGAAGGAGGAACGATCCTGCTCGACGAAATTGGCGAGATGCCGGTGGGGACGCAGGCGAAGTTGCTGCGCGTGCTCGAAGACCACAAGCTGCGGCGCCTCGGCAGCAAGGTGGAAACCGCGGTAGACGTTCGCGTGCTGGCTGCGACGAATAAGACTCCCGACGATGCCGTCGCCAGCGGCGAACTGCGCAGCGATCTCTACTACAGGCTCAATGTCTTCAACATCCACATGCCTCCGCTGCGCGAACACAAGGAAGACATTGCCGATCTGGTACAGCTTCTGCTCGCGGAAATGAGCGCGAAGCACTCCCGCAAAGTTGCCGCCGTGAGCGAGGCCGTGATGAACCAGTTCACCAATTATTCCTGGCCGGGCAACGTCCGCGAATTACGCAACACGATTGAGCGGGCCGTGATTGTCTGCGATAGCGGCATGATCGAGACCAAGCACTTGCCCCCGGGATTCGGCCATGCGCCCCTGCGCACCGCGGCCAATGATCCGGACGCCGTGCGTCTGGGCGTGGGCACCACGGTCGGCGAGGCAGAGAAAATGCTAATCCTCAAGACCCTGGAATCGACCAGCAATAATAAGACGAAAGCAGCGGAAATTCTGGGCATCAGCTTGAAAACTCTGCATAATAAACTGAAGGAGTACGGCAGCAGCGCCGATGCGGCCCTCGAGAAAGAGGAAGAAAAGCAATAAATCAGTGGTCAGTGGTCGGTGGCCAGTGGTCAGTGGAAGACCTTTGGCCACGTCGTTATCGACTCAGCTATTTCCGCGTCAACTGATCACTGACCACTGACCACTGCTATGCGACGTAAAGCCACCATCGTGCTCGCCATCACCTTCCTGGTGACCGTCATGGCGATTGCCTTCTCCTACTTCTATATCTCGGAGATCCTTGCCCAGCACGTTGCCGACGCCTATGACAGAGCCGACCGACTGACCAAGCAAATCGCCTACTTTGCCTCGAATGACCTGCCCGACTTAAGCAGCACGCGCATCGATACCAACGATCCTGAAGCGGTTCGCCGTGCGCTCGCCGAGTATCTGCCGATGGACACGAACCTACTGAACAGCCTGCAATCGGACCTCGATTGGCCAAACATCGCCGATGCCTCCATCGTGGACGCGAAAGGCAAGGTGCTGCTCCACACTAACGCGCAGCTGGTGGGTAAGCAGGTTGTAGACCGGCCGGATTTTAACCTGGTGAGGACAGCTCGCTTCCGCCAGCAACTTGCCATGGTGTTCCGCCCGCCTACTGTTTATGACGTGCGCTCTCCACTCTTGTTGAACGGAGTGCCGTTTGGAACAATCCGCATCGGCGTCTCCACCGTGTTGCTCAAGAGTGAGCTCAAACCTCCCCTGATGGGCGCGGTTTATCTTTCGATTGTGTCGATTTTTGCCTCGCTCCTGCTCGCCGCCGGCGTATCCAATCTCGCTCTCGGACCACTCAAAAGCATCAGCCGCAACCTCGATAGCGTCAGTTCGGGCACAACCGAGGCACTCTCGGGCGATGAATCAGAACACGACGAACTCGGACTGGTCACGCTGAAGATTGCCAACCTGGGCCGGCAAATGCGCGACAGCAAGGAGATCTTCTCGGCCTTAAAAGATAATGTCGACCAGCTAATGTCGAAGCTCCAGGATGGATTGATGCTGTTCACGCGAGATTCGCAGGTAGTGCTGGTCAGCGCCCCGGTCGAGCGATTCCTCGGAAGACCCCGCGGAGAACTGTTGGGCAGAACCGCGAGAGACCTCTTCTCCGGCGACTCGGCGCTGGGAGCCAGCGTTCTGGACGCTTTCGAACGCAGGCGTCCGCTCTCGGGCGAATTCGTCGCCGCTGCCGGCAGACGCGTCCAGGTTTCTCTGGACTTTGTGCAAGAGAAGAGCACGCAGATCGGCGCTCTGTTGATCATGCGCGATGCCGAATCGGTGCGGCGCATCGGCGACGAAATCGAGATGTCCCGCCGCCTCTCCGCCAGCGGTCGCGTCACCGGCGGCGTTGCCCATGAAGTCAAGAATCCAATCAATGCCATCGTGCTTCACCTCCAGCTTTTGCAGAACAAGCTGTCGCTGCTCGATCCCGATACCCGGCGCCACATGGATATTATTGGCAGCGAAATTCACCGCCTCGACCGCGTCGTGCAAACTCTGGTGGACTTCATGCGCGCTCGCGAACTGCACCTGATGGAAGTAGACCTGCGCCGCGTGCTCGATGAGGTTGCTGTGCTTGCCGCCCCAGACGCGGAGCAGCACGGCGTCAACATAACTCGCGACTTGCCCGAGGACCCGCTGCTCATCAAAGCCGACGTCGATTTTATGAAGCAAGCGCTGCTGAACGTGGTGCTCAATGGAATCCAGGCCATGCCCAACGGGGGCGAACTCGCCATTGCGGCGCGGCGCGACCAGAATTCGGCGCTTGCCGAGGTCCGCGACCGTGGCATGGGCATCAGTCAGGATGTGAAGGACAAGATTTTTGAGCTCTACTTCACCACCAAGAAAGACGGCAACGGAATCGGCCTGGCGCAGACTTATCAGATCCTGCAATGGCACTACGGATCGGTGGAATTTGAATCGGCGGAGGGCGAAGGGACCACGTTCCGCTTTCGCCTGCCGCTGGCGAATATCGAGATCGGGAAGGGCATGACTTCAGTCGTGCCGCTAAGCGCCGAGAATATGTCTGCGCTTTAGCGACCGAGGTACACTCTTTGCGTAACTGTTGTCGCCTTTCGCGGCGTAACATGGACGAGCGTCGCCGCGCTGCGGAATTGAATATGAATCTGGCCGTGATTCTCGGAGTTTGTTGGTTGAGTCTGGGTCCTCCGCAGAACGCGGCGCCGTCTCAACCGCAGGCTTCACAACAGCAGGCTTCGCCGCAACAAAGCTCCGAACCCGCGCAAGCCGCGCCCGCCCCAACGAGCCAGGCGCCGAATCCCACCGATCAGACCAAACCTTCCGCCACGCCTCCCGCGAAGCGCCGACGCCACAAAAGACCTACCCCCGCCGATTGCTCGAATATAACAAGCACGGCGAACGCCACGGGCGGCGACCCTGCCGATCCAAAGAATTCCGCGGGCACAGCATCTACGAATACCAATTCCACCGCTCTACCGCCCTGTCCGCCTCCCAAGAAGGTTGTCCACAACGGCGGTTCGGAAGAGCCCGCGATACAGCTCGTGGGCGGCGCAACCGACGAACAAACCGTGCACCAACGCTCCACCGATCAACTCACGGCAGCAACCGAAGAAAACCTGAAGAAGATCGCAGGACGCCAACTCAGCCCCAACCAGCAGGAGATGGTAAGCCAGATCAAACAGTTCATGGATCAGTCGAAGACAGCCATCGCCGGCGGAGACCTGGAGCGCGGCCACAATCTCGCCCTGAAAGCGCATCTGCTCTCCGACGAACTGATCAAGCCCTGATTCGATTGGGCGCGGGCCGAAGCGATCTGAAGCTGCTACCCTATACCGTTCGTGGCCAGCTCCAAGAACTCATGTGTTGTTGGGTCATACAGCACGCCCCACGCATCGCTTCCCCCGTCACAATAGTCTGCCAGCTTCTCGCGCCAATCCGAGGGTCGCTTCTCGTCAGAAAATGCGTTCACATATATCAGCCTGCGCTCCGCGAGAGTGATGCCCACGTACTGGCGGTAGTAAGTAGCAGGGTGAGCAATGTGTACTCCGACCATGCCTTTAGTGCTTACCAGCTTTGAGATGAACGGCAGACGTGACTCCAGCCCGTCGATGTCGGCTTTTGTCGGCTCCCAACTACCGTCTATTTTCGGCACTCCGGATCTCGAGCAGAGACGCGAGACTCTATGGGCTTCGCTGAGCGGCAGTACCGCAAATCGTTTGTCTTCTTTCCCGCTGGCGAGTGAGGTCAAGAACAGCAGGAAGACAGCCGTTGTCAGCTTCAGGATCCGCATGGCTTACTCGGCGTAAATTCTACACTGCCCAAAATCGCAATCCCACGAATAGCTGGCACAGCATCTGATGAGGGCATCAGGGATTCGTTCCCCTCACTTCCCCTTCGCCCGCGCCGCATTCACCTTCCCCAGCAAGTCTTCCGAAATCTTCTGCCACGGACTCTGAATCTTCACCGCCTCACTCAGCACGTCGCGGGCCTCCGTCAGTTTGTTGAGCTTGCCGTAAGCGTAGCCCAGCCCGTACAACGCGCGGGCATATTGCTGATCATCTCGTCCCTTCAGCAACGCGGCGGCGGTCTTCAGCTCCGGAATCGCGGGTGTGGTTTTGTCCTGCTTGAAAGCGTAGACGTAGCCCACGATGGTGTGCGCCACTCCGGCTGAAAGTTTGCGCGATTTATCCGCGTCGGGCGCGTCCGGCTTTGCCACTTCGATAGCCTTCTGCGCATAGGTGATGGCCTTGGCCGCGCTGCCCGGCTTGGTGTCGTCCCCGTAGAAGTTCGCCAGCAGCAGCAGCGTCGGCAGCGAGTTGGGATTGGCCGCCAGCGTCTTCTCCCCATACGCCACCAGCCGCGTCTTGTCGTTCAATTGCCCCAGCGAATACATGGCATAGTTTCCGACTTGCTCCTGAAACTTCGAGTCCGGGAACGCCGCCGTGTACCTCTCGATATCGGCCATCCGGCTCTTGGCGTCGTTCTCGTTGGCAATCACGTTGAATCCCGTCGACTCGAGAAAGTCGCAACTGTTTTTGGCCGCGTCCTTTTCATTCGCTACCTGCTGGTTGAAACTCTCGTCGCTCACGCCATCCGGCTTGGGTTGCTTGCCAATGGAGCTGCACACCTCCCCGCCTTTTACGGAGTAGTCCATCAACTTCGCGTTGTCTTTCGTCTGCTGCGCGATGCTGGCCTGCGAGACGAGAATATCCAGATTCCGCGGAGCCCCGCCCAGCGCCTTGTCTCCATACTCCAGCGCTTTGTTCAAATCGCCCGAGGTCTGATAGGTCTGCGAAATCTGCCAGTTCCCATAAGCCACGGCCGCCGGATTCGACGAGTACTTCTGCACGAAGTCCTGGTACATGGCCAGCTTTTTCGCGGGATCCTTCTCGTCGGTAATCAGCTGCAAATCGTGGTCTTCGGGAGTGCCCGCGGCGATCTCAATCTTGCTCCCCTGCGCGCCGGCTAGTGCCGCGAGGAATAGAAAACAGAAGCAAACGGCCGTCAACACCCCCGCATAGCGTTTCATCAGCCACCTCCGCCTGAGGCGAATCGAGTCTCACTACTGACAGCACGCGAATCCTAGCGCCGAACGCGATTGGAAGCAAGAAGAAGTAGCAGCGGTCAGTAGCCAGTGGCCAGTAAGAACGCCCAATCAAGAGCCGCGTTTTACTGACCACTGGCCACTGACCGCTGCTCTATCATTTAGATTAAATACATGCGCTCCATCCTCACCCAGCGGCCACTGCGTTTCGTCTTTGCCGCCAACGTGATCTCCATGCTGGGCAGCGGGATGAACTCGGCCGCCGTCGCTTGGTACATCCTGCAGGCCACGCACTCGGAAATGGCGCTCGGCACCTTCGCCGTTCTTCAGACCATCCCCGCCATGCTCATGCTGCCCTTCACCGGCGTAATCATCGACCGTGAAGATCGCCGCCTCCTGGTCATGTGGCTGGATGCGCTGCGCGCCGTAATCATCGTCACGGTGGCCGTCCTCGCGTTTCAACACCGGGTGCAGGTGTGGCAACTCTATCTGATGAACACCCTCGTCTCCGCCGGCTTCTGGATGTTCTGGCCAACCATCACCGCCCTTATCCAGGAACTCACGCCCGAAGGCCAATTCGTGCAGTCGAATACTTTTCTCCTGGCCGGAGTGCAGGGAGGATGGCTCATTGCCGGCTCGATCGTCGGCTTCATGTACAACCACATCGGCCTCGGCGGCGTGCTTTTGATCGACGTCTCCACCTACGTGGTCTCGTTCCTGTGCTACTTCGCCGTCCGCAAGGGACGCCACGTCGTCCTGCGTCCTGCGGAATTGCGCGCCGATATCCTTGCCGCCGAATCCCAGCTCGCACGCTTCTGGCGAGAGCTGCGCGAAGGCCTGCACTTTCTCCGCGACCATCGCCCCGTGGTGCTGCTCGGCATCAGTTGGGCGCTGTTTCTCGGCGCCATGATCACAGGTGTCGTGGTCACTCCGTCGTTAAGCGATCGCGTTTTCCACGCCGGCGCTGTCGGCTACGGATGGCTCAACGCCGGATGGGGTACCGGGGCATTCCTCAGCGCCTTGTATGCTCCAGCCGTAATCGCCAGCCTGGGCGGGCGGCGTTCGGTGGCGTTTTCCATGGCGCTAATAGCCGCCAGCGTGGTTTGCGCTCCAGTTTCGCACTGGCTCGTCGCCGCCATCCTGCTGTATGCGGTGATGGGATCGGCGCGCGGTGTAGGCGGCATCGCCATGAACACCAGCCTCATGGAGATGGTCCCGCCTCACCTAATGGGACGTGTGCAGAACGCGTTTTATTTCTTCGGCACCTTCCTCCAGCTCGTGCTCGCAATTGCGGTCGGAGCTGTGGCCCATAACGTCAGCCTGGTGGCAGCCTTCGCGATCCTGGCCTGCGTTTACGGGTTGTCGTTTGTGGCCGCAAGTTGGCCGGTGGGAACAGGAGTTGCATCAGAGGAAGCCAGTCTAGCAAGTAAGTGAAAGAAATAGGGAGTTCTACATGAGCTTATCCACCCTTGAGAAGTGGTACGCAGACCGATGCAACGGTGAATGGGAACATGGCCCCGGTGTGCGGATCAGCACTCTGGATAATCCCGGCTGGCGCGTGCACATCCCATTGCGTGAAACGAAAAAGCAGGATGCAACGTTGGCAAGGGTCGCATTGAGTCGGAGTCAAGACGATTGGATATCTTACTGGGTCGAGAAACAGGAATTCCAATGCGCCTGTGGACCCCAGAATCTGTCAGAGGGGATTGATATCTTCGTGCGCTGGTTCGAATCAGACTGACAAGAATCAGTTTTCTAGGGTGTTCTCTCCGTGTCTCCGTGCCTCCGTGGTCAATATCGGCTCCCGGCTGTTATCCTTTCCCATTCCAAGGAGCCCTCATGTCCGCTGACCTGCAAGGCCGTAACGCTGTCGTCTTCGGAGTCGCCAACAAGCGCTCGATTGCCTGGTCCATCGCCCAGGGACTGCATGCCGCGGGCATGAAGCTCGCCATCACCTACCAGAACGAGCGCCTTGAGCAGGAAGCCAAAGACCTGATCCTCTCCCTGCCCGGCGCCGAAGGCTACATGTGCGACGTCAGCAAAGACGAAGAAATCGCCCGCCTCTTTGCCACGTTAAAAGAGCGCCACGGCAAGCTGCACACGCTGGTGCATTCGGTAGCCTACGCGCCCGCCGACGAACTCAAGGGAGACTTCCTCAACACCACGCGCGAAGGCTTCCGTATCGCGCTGGACGTAAGCGTGTACTCGCTGATAGCAGTCGCCCGCGCCGCCGCGCCGCTCATGGAAGACGGCGGCTCGATCCTCACCCTGACGTACTACGCTTCAGAAAAAGTTGTCCCCCGCTACAACGTGATGGCCGTAGCCAAAGCCGGACTCGAATGCGCGGTGCGCTATCTAGCCTATGAATTGGGTAAGAAGAATATTCGCGTGAACGCCATCTCCGCCGGTCCGATCAAAACTCTAGCCGCCCGCGGCATCGCCGGCTTTAGCGATATGCACAAGGGTCACGCCGAGCGCGCTCCTTTGGGACGCAACGTGGAAGTCAGCGAAGTCGGCAGCACGGGAGTCTTCCTCGCCTCCGAAGCCAGCAGCGGCATAACGGGTGAAGTCATCTACGTGGATTGCGGTTATAACATTATGGGCTTCTGACGCTCGAATGTTCAACCCGTGAAACCCCGTGTCCCCCGTGGTGAAAAGGGTTTTGCCCGCATCCACGAAACTCTTGAATGCTAGAATTGAAACTGATGAGAAGGAACGGATTCGTCTTCGCCCTCTTCGCCGCCGCCATCCTCTTCTCGATGGTGCGGGAGTGGAACGCGCCTGCAACGTGCCTGCGGTCGGTTCTAGCTCCATCGGCATCGCACCGGCTTACCCGCTAGGATATTCAACTCACTCTTCTAGAGGTATTGCAGCCACCAATCGCTCTTCCTCGCCTTGAGCGCAGCAAACCACCGGCATGCGGGATAGAGCAGCACGATTGTGATCCCCCAAATCAGGTACAGAAGCGGAAGGCTCCAGACGTAACCTTCCGGCGGTTCGGGATTGCCCATGGGATGGTTGGCAAAGAGCCAGGGGCTTACGATTCCAAGCCGGACCTTCGACACCACGAGCGCGAGTGCATGGATCAAAGGAATGTGCAGCGTGTAGAAGAAGAACGGCACACGTCCGAAAACGGTGATTCCACGGGCGACTGCACCGCTGAGCCCCTCAAGCGCCGGGATCAGCGCGATGATGGGACCAAGGGTCATCAATAAGAAAGAGAGCGACGCGGGATACTTCGTGGTGTTCAGGAACGCTAACAGCGCTGGCATTGGCGGCGCTCCGTTTCGTCCCTGCGCGGCGGCGTGCCACGGACGCGGGTCTCCGTATAAGTTGAACCCGCGCAGCACGAGGAAGAGAGCGATCGCCGAGAGTCCAATGGTGAGGCACAGGCGATTTCTTTGTTCTGGGTCGAGGGTCAGGACTTTGCCGAACGCATAACCGGCCGCCATGACCCCGATCCACGGAATGATCGAGTAAAGCACAATCAGGTTCGGGCCGTTGGGCCCAAACTGGATTGGGCCGGCGAAGAAACCAACATAGAAGATTTTCCAGAGAGCGGAAAGCGGGTTCCCGTCGAGGCCATCGAGCAGCTTGCCCATGTGTGAGTCCATCAGGTTGTGGGTTGCGATGATGACCACACCGACCGTGCCGACCACAGGCAGCGGCAGTTTCACCAATCCGGCCATCAGGATCATGCTGCAGCCAATCACCCAGATAACGCCGGCCATCTCGTAATGCATGAAATCGAAATTGAAAGTCCAGGCCACCCGGAGAAATGTGAATTCCAGGAAGATGAGCCAGATGCCGCGGATGAGCAGATACCGCGACACGCCGTCATGCCTGCGAGCGTAGAGGAAGATGCTGGTCCCGGCCAGGAAGATAAATGCCGGCGCACAGAAGTGTGTGATCCAGCGAGTGAAAAAGACCCCCGGCGTGGGGCCACCGGCCGGAACGCCAGAATAGACGCGCACGTGATCGATTGCCATCAGGATCATCACCGCGCCGCGGATGAGATCGACGGACCCGATCCGGGATTTCGGCGTGGTATCGACCGCGAGTGGAGTCGGGTGAAGGCCGGGACTCATGATAGTGTGACTCATGATGGTGTACAGATGCGGGAGCATTGCTTAATGCACCCTCGCTCCGACCGTAGGACGATAACATCGCAAAGAAAAGCCCGCAATCCCGAATTTGCGCCGGTCTATTCCGAAGCTCGCCAGAGACGATGTCATACAGATTGCGAAGAAGAAAGTCTTGAGGCCCTTCATGGTTTAGCACATGGGTTCGAAGGCGGAGGAGGGGGTGGCGGAACCTGCTCCCACGAATATAACTCGGCAGGGGGAATCTCGTAGGACCTAAGGCGTAGCCAAGCTAGTAGAGCAACCACGATAAGAAGAGCGACGGCCACAGAACCACCAATCAGCTTGGGCGATCGTCTATGAATTGGGCGCGGGCCTTCTGCGTCAAGAAAAAATGATTTCACCGGCAAGAGTAGTGCAATTACCATCACCAAGAAAGGTAGGGGCGATTTGGCCCAACTAGCGGATCCAGGGTAATAGATCGCCGTGTAGAGCCAATCAGCGATCGAAAGACTGCGCGTATGCCCGAGTAGCGGCAGGACCAAAAGCGGGAAGGCCCAAAGCCATACCACGATAAACATCACAGCCCACGACGCGCGAGTACGCTTGACATACCCGGTCCATAGAACGATCAGCCCGATCAGAATAACTGCCAGACAGACGACGCTGAGATCGCTCGTCCGCTGGGCAGCCAACCGGTAACCGCCGTCATCAAGCTTCGCAAGCCAAATCTTGTCGCGGTCGGTTATTACGTTCGCCCAAAAGATTGGAACGAGGCAAACCAGCGCGATGGTAAAGAGTACGCTTGACACGAAGGCCGAGTCAGTACGGATTCTCATGGTGGCCCTCCGAAGAACGCGTGCAGCACCATTCTTACGCCAAAAGGCCTTAGTCGGTTATACAAATCTTTCGGCTGGTCTCCCCATCTCGTTCCAGCGAAATCTCCACATCCCGCTCTCGCAGAAAACGCGGAAACTTCTCCCCCCACTCAATCAGCAAAATGCCGCCCTCAGCACGCAAATCGTCCAACCCCAGCGTCTCCAATTCGCGCTGAGTATCCACGCGGTAAAGATCAATGTGATAGAGATTGGCCCGCGGCCCGCGATACTCGTGCACCAGCGTGAAGGTAGGACTGGTGACGTCTTCTTCTTCCGCCGCCTCGAACCCCACAGCGATTCCCTTAACCAGGGTGGTCTTCCCCGCGCCCAGATCGCCCCGCAACAACACCAGCTTGGGCGGCGCCAGCAATTCCGTCAGAGTACGGCCGAAGGCAACCGTCTCCTCGGCTGAATGTGTGGTGATCTCCCGCGTCATCCCGACCAGTATAGCGAGAGCGCTTCGGGAGAGCTGCTCGTCGAGGCCTAGATCGTCGAAATCTAGATCGTCCTCGTCATGTTGAGAACCGACGACTTCAGACCGAGCAGACTTCGGTCCGCCACGTGGTCCAGTGACGTGCGCAAGCGGCGGTGGTCGTCGTCCTCAAGCGCAACAAAACGGAACGGCTGAAGCACGCCCTCCGTAGTCTTGCCCATCGGACTGAGGATCTCAGCCATGCCGTGTACCGGGCCCGATTGCGTCTGAAACGCAACTTCGACAAAGTCGCCCTGCCCCAGCGAACGCGGCAATCGCAGCAGTCCACCCGTGGTCGAAATGGTTTGGAGTTTAGCTTTTGCGTGCCGGCCATCTTCTAATCGAATCGCAGCCAGGCAAGAATCACCAAGCTGGACCCGGGCCGCGCGCCGCGAAGGATGCGGTTGGGGGAAGTGGGTCATAAGGTATCTGCACTATGGCACGCGACCGAATCGGGTAACAGGTTACGGAAGCAGAGTGTCCGGATTCCCGCGTGGGGCGCGCTTTTCCGCCCGTTAAACGGTTCGCCATCAAGCACATCGCAGGCGTTTACTAGTCGATTAATGTCCTCGATGACCGGCGGGGCGCCAGCACGGTTCTCACCACCGCACAAGCTTGTCGTTCGCTGCCTGGCGCATGACCCGATAGGCCACGGGCAAACCTTGCAGCAAATCCGTCGCCACCATCGAATGCTCACCCACGATCGCCTTCATGACATCGCCGGCCAGTCCATGCAAATGGACCGCCGCCAGCACGGCCCTAAAAGCGTCTTTGTCCTTGCGATGCTGCGCCATCATTCCCGCGACAATTCCCGTCAGAATGTCCCCTGTTCCTCCGGTTGCCATGCCGGGATTGCCCGTTGTATTCACCCAGGCTTCGCCATCGGGCCGCACCACCAGCGTGCGGTATCCCTTGAGCACCACGGTAAGTTGGTGTTCCCGCGCGAAGTTGCGCGCCGTCCCCAGACGATCGTTCTGCACATCGGCAGTCGAGCATCCCGCCAGACGCGCCATCTCTCCCGGATGGGGAGTGATCACAATCGTGCGGCCTTTGCCATTCAATTCGCCGGTGTTTCCCTCAAACGCATTCAGCCCGTCTGCATCCACCACCATCGGAGATGGAAGGCTTGTCACCAAAGCCCGCACCAACTCCGCAGTTTTGGAGTCTCGCGAAATGCCTGGCCCGATTGCGATCACGTCCTTGCCTTTTGCCAGTTCCCGGATTCGCCCATCCGCACTGTGCGAGATCGTCCCCACGTCCGTCTCCGGCAGAAGCTCGGTCATCAGTTCGGGATGAAAGCTGGCAATCGCTCCCAACGCCGACTTCGCCGTGGCGACCGTGGAAAGTCCGCCTCCGGCGCGCAGCACGGCCATTCCCGCCATCGCCGCCGCCCCGGCTTTCCCGAGCGACCCGCCCACCACCAGCACATGCCCGTAATTACCCTTGTTGGAATCCTCCGCGCGCGGACCGATCAACTCCACAAGATCGGCCGCGGTGATCACATTCAATTGCAGCGCCGAACTGATGGCTTCCCGCGGCGAGCCGATCTGCGCCACCACCGTTGGCCCAGCCGTCAATGGGCTGAACAGATGCGCCGGCCGGGGAGCGGTGAACGTAACCACCGCATCGGCTCGCGCAATTGTGCCTTTCTGAGGTCCGATGACATCTGCATCCGCGCCGGAAGGAATGTCCACCGCGATGACGCGGACTTTGCTCGCATTGAGAATCGCAATCGCGTCAGCATAAAGCCCGCTCACCGGAGGCTTGAATCCCGTGCCAAGAATTGCATCGACATACAAATCCGCCTGCAAGGCCTGCCGGACGCGCTCACTCTTCAACTCTTCGCTGGAATGCACTGCAATGGCAGCGCCCGGCAACTTTCCAAACATGACTGCCGCATCGCCCCGGAGATCGCCAGGATCAGCCAGCAGGATCACCTGAACCGTCTTCCCCTGCTCCAGCAGCCGCCGCGCCGCCACAAACCCATCCCCACCGTTATTCCCCTTGCCGCATATCACAACGACGCGCCCAGCCGCAGCATGGTGCGAAAGCACATAGTCCGCGACAGCCGCGCCAGCATTCTCCATCAACGTAAGAGAAGGCACGCCAAACCGCTCGCTGGTAGCGCGGTCAATGGCGCGCATCTCGTCGGCGGAAACGATTTTCATAGAGGGGCGTCGTTAGTCGTCGGTCATCGGCGGCCGACGACTGAACTATAAAACAAAAAGGCCCTCCGCGCCTGGCGGAGAGCCCATCGATCTTGTCTCTAGACACTAGCCACTGATCACTGGCCACTGCCCTTCTGCAGCGCCTGCACCCGGCTGTGCTTCACGCTGTAGGTGAAGTACACGACCAGTCCGATCGCCAGCCAAATAATCAGCCGCGCCCAGTTTACCCAGCCCAGCTTGTACATCATGTAACCGTTCGAGATTACGCCCAGGATTGGCACGAGCGGCACCCACGGCGTTCGGAAAGGCCGCGGTTGGCTGGGATTCGTACGCCGCAAGACCATCACCGCGATCGAGACGATCACAAACGCCAGCAGCGTGCCGATGTTTACCATCTTTCCGATATCGTCGATCGGGGTCACGCTGCCCACGATCGCGGCCAGTAGTCCCACAAGAATCGTGTTCTTCCAAGGCGTGCGGAACTTGGGATGGACCGCTGCAAAGAATTTCTTGGGCAACAGGCCGTCATTGGCCATCGAGTAAAGCACGCGCGTCTGGCCAAGCAGCATCACCAGCATCACGCTGGTCAGTCCAGCCAGAGCGCCCAGAGTGATGATGTGTGACGCGGTTGTGAGACCGCGATCCAGAAACGCGACGGCCACCGGCGCCTCGATGTTGATCTGCTGCCAATGCACCATCCCGGTGAGCACAGCCGCCACGGCAATGTACAGGACAGTACAAATCGCCAGAGATGCGATCATGCCAATCGGCAAGTCGCGCTGCGGATTCTTCGCCTCCTGCGCCGTAGTCGAGACCGCATCAAAACCAATATAGGCGAAGAATATGTAGGCAGCGCCCGCTCCGATTCCCGCGAAGCCGTGCGGCGCGAACGATGCCCAATCTGTGCCCCAGTTCCCGCTGTTGATATAGCGAGAGCCCAGCGCGATCACAAAGAGCACCACCGAAACCTTGATCACGACGATCCCAGTGTTAAACCTGGCGCTCTCCTTGATCCCGACGACGAGAATCGCGGTGATCACGAGGGCAATAATGAAGGCCGGCAGGTTAAATCCGATCTCCATCCCAAACATGTGTGGCGCACCCAGTAGATCGTGCGCCCGCTGCAACAACGCAGGAGACTGCGCCCCGACGATCTCAGTAACTTTATCGAGGAATGTCTGTGACCCAGGCACCAGTGAGGGATCGGCCGACACCGCCATTTGCCGCGCCACAACCTTCTCCGCCGTCTTCAGCGCCGTCCAGTGGTCATACGCCATCCACAGCGGCATCTTGATGTGGAAGATATTCAGCAGTTCGATGAAATGATTTGACCAGCCCGAAGACACCGTGCTGGCGCCCATGGCGTATTCCAGCGTGAGGTCCCAGCCGATGATCCAGGCCAGCAGTTCGCCAAGCGTGGCGTAGGCGTAGGTGTAAGCGCTGCCCGCCAGCGGAATCATGGCCGCAAACTCGGCGTAGCAAAGCCCGGCAAACGCGCATCCCAACCCGGAGAGAACGAACGACAGCGTAAGTCCCGGTCCGGCATATTGCGCCCCCAGCCCCACCATTACAAAAATCCCCGCCCCGATGATGGCGCCCACGCCCAACGCGGTAAGCTGGAAAACGCCTAACGTGCGCTTAAGGCTGTGGCCGCCAGACTCGCCGGCTTCCTCCATCAGCAGGTTCATCGGCTTGGTTGCGAATAGATTTGCCATTCGTCTTGTTTCTCCTTAAACGTCTACGCGGATGCGCGCTTTGCGTCCGCACTCCTCGACCACGCGTAATACACGGGAATCCCGAGCAGCACCACAATCAACCCCGGCCACGTGAATTGCGGCTTGTAGCGCAATAGTACGACATCGATGAATAAAGCCATCACAATATAAATCGCCGGCAACACCGGATAACCCACAGCCTTGTACGGACGCTCGGCATCCGGACGCGTCCGCCGCAGCACAAACAATCCCACAATCGTCAAAATATAGAAGACCAGCACCGCGAAAATAATGTAATCCAAAAGCTGCCCGTAGCTGCCCGAAACGCACAGCAGGCACGCCCATACCATCTGCACCATCAGCGAAACTGCCGGCGTCTTGTACGTAGGATGCAGTTTGGCCACGCTGCGGAAAAACAACCCATCCTTCGCCATCGCATAGTAAACGCGCGCGCCGGAAAGAATCAGCCCATTATTGCAGCCGAAACTCGATATCAGAATCGCCCCCGCCATCAGCAATCCGCCGGTAGCGCCAAACATCTGCGTCATCACCGCGGTCCCGACACGCTCTTCGGCGGCATATTTGATTCCGCGCCCCAGAATCGTGGCCGCACCCGGTGCTCCGTCCAGCGGCAGCGCTATCAGATAAATAAAGTTGCACGCAATGTAGAGCGCGATCACCACGCCCGTGCCCAGCGCCAGCGAAAGCGGCAAATTCCGGCTGGGGTTCTTCACTTCCCCCGCCGTAAACGTCACATTGTTCCAGGCGTCCGCGGAAAACAGCGAGCCCACCTGCGCCACCGCCAGAATCGTCAGCGTACCCACCAGCACCACCGGCCCGCCCACTCCCACCTGCACCGCGTGCTGCGCGCCCAGTCCCGCATTCCGCCAGAAGTGTCCGCTGAAATTCGTAGCGAGCGCCTGCGCATTCCGCCCCAGCGCCAGGCCAAACAACGCCAACCCCAGCAAAGCGGAAACTTTGGCCGCGGTGAACACGTTCTGGATGAGCGCCCCAGTTTTCAATCCAAAGATATTCACCACCGAAAGAAAAACCACAAGCAGGATGGCAACCAGATTCTGCGTATTGATGCCGACATCCATGTTGCCCAAAACCATCGGCCCCAAACGAATCGGTGGAACTTTCCAGATATGCAGAATCCAATTGGAAGAAGAAATCGCAGGAAAGAACACTCCGAGAAACTTGCCGAAAGCCACGCCCACGGCCGCAATCGTCCCGGTCTGAATCACCAGAAAGAGCGTCCAGCCGTAGAGAAAACCCCACAGCGGCCCTAGCGCTTCGCGTAGATAAACGTACTGTCCGCCGGCCCGCGGCATCATCGCCGCCAGCTCGCCATAGCTGAGCGCGGCGACAATGGTCATGAACCCCGCCACCGCCCACGCCGCAATCAGCAAAGCGGGCGAATCCACTTCGCGGGCAATCTCCGCAGAAACAATAAAGATGCCCGACCCGATCATCGACCCCATGACCAGCATGGTCGCGCTGGTCAGGCCCAGGCCCTTCACCAACTCGTTATCTTGATGGCTGTGCGTTTCCCAGTCGCTGCCCGCAACCGGCTGCGCTATCGGTGTGCTCAGGATCCCTCCTACCGAAGGTCAGTTGACTTTACCTCAGAACGCGGAAAAATTCCTCTGCTGATTTCCGGGGCTCCCCTAACAGATCAGATATCACCGCCACCGAGTCAGCACCCGCCTCAATCACCGAAGCCGCATTCGCGCGCGTGATCCCGCCAATCGCCACCAGCGGCTTTCGGGTCAACTCCCGCGCCCGGCACACCCCTTCGAGCCCCACCACCGGATCAGGCCGCTCTTTGCTGGCGGTCGAAAACACAGGTCCAATCGCAATATAGTCCGCCGAGCTCCGATCCGCTTCCTGCACCTGCTCCGGACTATGCGTCGAAACCCCGAGCCAACGGTCCGGGCCAATGATCCCTCGAACAGACTCGGGCGAAAGATCCTCCTGCCCCACATGCACGCCGTCGAACTCCGCAACGAGACAAAGGTCGGCGCGGTCATTCATGATGAGTTTAACGTTCCCACCCACGCCCCGCTTCACTTCGCGAGCCTGCTCCAGCATCAAGCGCGCATTCCCGCTCTTGTTGCGATATTGCAGCACCGTGCACCCGCCCGCGACAAGTTCCCCGGCGAAAACCAACAAATCCTCCGTCGTGGAAAAGGACGCCGCATCCACGATGGGATAAAGACGAGGAACAGAGATCACGCCGCCGAATCCTTCTTTCCCGCTGCGAGAAATCGCTCAATAAACCCCGTATCAAAATTCCCCGCCCGAAAATCCGGATCCGCCAATATCTTCCGGTGCAGCGGAATTGTCGTAAACACACCTTCGACAATAAACATCTCCAGCGCCCGCGACATGCGGGATACCGCCTCGTCCCGGTCCTTACCGCGCACAACCAGCTTCGCGATCAGCGAGTCGTAATAAGGAGGAATGACGCCCTCCGCATAAGCCGCCGTATCCACGCGCACACCCGTACCACCGGGAGGATTGAACGACGTGATCCTGCCCGCCGACGGCGTGAACTTCTCCGGATGCTCCGCATTAATCCGGCACTCAATCGCGTGTCCCCGGTGCACAATCGGCCCATGCAACACGTCCGCCATGGAAGCGCCCGCCGCAATCATGATCTGGCTCTTCACCAAATCCACATCCGTCACCATCTCCGTCACTGGATGCTCCACCTGAATGCGCGTGTTCATCTCGATGAAGTGCAAGCGCCGGTCCTGGTCCATCAAAAACTCAATCGTTCCAGCATTCGTATAGCCGATCTCCGCCAGCGACTTGCACAAGACCCCGCCAATCTGATCGCGCAACTCCGGCGTGACCTGCGCAGACGGCGACTCTTCCAGCAACTTCTGATGTCGCCGCTGGATCGAACACTCGCGCTCGCCCAGGCTCACCACATTCCCATGCTCGTCGGCCAGCACCTGAAACTCAATGTGCCGAGGATGCTCGACATACTTCTCCATGTACAAGTCGCCATTGCCGAACGCGCCCGCCGCCTCTGACTGTGCCGCCTGAAACAGAGCGGGTAGTTCCTCTTCAGTGCGGACAATGCGCATACCGCGTCCGCCGCCCCCCGCAGACGCTTTCACAATTACCGGAAAGCCCACCTGCCGCGCCCACTCCACGGCTTCGCCCTCGGAAGCAATGATCCCATCCGAGCCCGGCAAAATCGGAACGCCCGCACCCTTCATGGCCGCGCGCGCCTTTTCTTTTTCTCCCATCAGCCGCATCACTTCCGGCCGCGGCCCGATGAACTTGATCCCGCTGGTGTCGCAGACTTCGGCAAAGTTAGCGTTCTCCGCCAGCAATCCGTAGCCAGGATGGATAGCATCCACGTTGGCAATCTCCGCCGCGCTGATCACCGCCGGGATGTTCAGGTAGCTAAGCGCCAATTGTGGCGGCCCAATGCAGATGGCTTCGTCGGCAAAACGCACCGGCAGGGAATGGCGGTCCGCCTCGCTGTAAATGGCAACCGTGCGGATGCCCAGCTCCTTGCACGCGCAAATCACGCGCAGCGCAATCTCTCCGCGATTCGCAATCAGGATCTTCTTAAACATTTCGGATCAAAATGTAGGGACAGCCGCGCCCCGGCTGTCCCCCGGATGCAGCCCGCTCCTCACTACGTCTCCTCAGACGCAAAAAGACGCGCGAGATGCGCGCCTGGGTTTCACAAAGTATTGTCACTCACCGTTCACTTCTTCGCCCGGATCGCGAACAACTCCTGCCCATATTCAATCGGCTGGCCGTTGCTCCCCATCTTCTTCACAATCTCGCCCGCCACGTCCGACTCAATCTCATTCAGCAGTTTCATCGCCTCGACGATGCACAGCACCTGCCCCACATCCACCATGTCCCCGACTTTGACGAAAGGCGGCGCACCCGGCGATGGCGACTCGTACAACGTCCCCACAATCGGCGACTTCACAATGTGGAGGTCTTCGGCGACCGCCTCGACCGCAGCTGGCGGCGCGGCAGGAGACTCTGCGCCTGGAGCCGGCCTCGGCTCCGCGCCAGTCCCAGCCGAGGGCCGGGGCATCTCTCCGTGCGTATACACCACGGTGTGCTCGCCAGCCCGCTTGATCTTCACCTTGACATCGCCGCGCTCCAACTCGAACTCGGCAATATCTTTTTCGATTAAGAACTCGATGAGTTCTTTCAGCTCTTTTTGATTCATTCGTGTACGGTGGGACAGCAGCTTCCAGTCCTGGGTCTTGGGCGTTAGGCATCAGGCCTCTTAGCTGGTGCTAAAGATCTAAAGATAAAGATCCAGAGCCTAAGACCCAAGACCTATCACCTGAGACCTCTCCCTTAAACTGCCAGGAAATCCTTGCCGGTCGGAGTCAGCACCTCACAGCCGCCTTCCCTGACGGCCACCATGTCCTCGATCCTCACGCCCCATTTGCCGGGGAAGTATACTCCCGGCTCAATCGTGATGACCATGCCCGGCTTCAGCAGTTCCTTCTGCCCGGCCGCAACCCGGGGCGCTTCGTGGATCTCCAGGCCAACTCCATGCCCGGTCGAATGTGCAAAATAGCGCCCTAACCCAGCCTTCCGCAATACCTTACGGGCCGCCGCGTCGACTTCCCCGGCGCTCACGCCCGGCCGCACCGCCGCAATCGCGGCCTCCTGCGCTTCTTTCACGGCGTCGTAAGCGTCCCGCGCGTCTTCCGATGGCGCACCCATCCACACAGTACGGGTCTGGTCCGAGCAATAACCAGCGAGTATAACACCGAAATCGCAGACCACGAATCCTCCGGGCGCAATGGCTTGCTGCGTCGCGCGGCCGTGAGGCAACGCCGACCTCGCACCGGAAGCAACGATGGTGGGAAACGACATCTCCTCCGCTCCCGCCCCGCGCGCCGCATACTCCATCTCTGCCGCCACGTCGGCCTCTTTGACACCCGGCCGCAAAACTTCGAGCGCCCGGTCGAACAAAGTCGCGCCCAGCCGCACCGCCGCCCGGATCAGCCCCAGTTCCTCGTCATCCTTAACCATACGCGCCCGCTCGACCAGCCCCGAAGCATGCCGCAGCCGCACGCCCGAAGGCAGCAGATCCGCCAGCCGCTTCCTCTCGGCCACAGTCAGATGTTCAGCCTCAATCCCAAGCGTCCGCCCCTTCGATCTCGATGTTCTGCGGCGCGCTCCCATCCATTCCCCCAGTGCGCTCAACAACGCATTGCGCGCAATCACCACCTTCGCACCCTTCACCTCCTCGCGCCCCTGCGTGTCATATCGGACATCGGTGAAGAAGACGCTTCCAGCCTCCGCCACCAGCAGCAGACCCGCGCTCCCAGTGAAGCCGCAAAGATAGCGAATGTTGGAAAGATGGCTGACCAGAAGCGCATCGAAGCGGGTCGTGGCCAGGTGCTCCCGCAATTTCTTCTGGCGCGCGAGGAAGTTCATGCCTGCTGAGTTTAGCAGGGCTGCCGCCGCGGTACACAGCGTGATTCGTATTTAGGACCGACCACAACGGATCGCGACGGGACGCTAGGGATGGCTGACGGTGAGGGCGTAAAGGTCTCCGCCGCCGCGGTTGACTTGGACGAGTAACGAACCATCCGGTGCGAAGCCGAAGAAGCCGCAGCGTAGAACCCCAGCCTGCAAAATATCCTCGAAGCTGTATGCCCGTTGAGGAGCGGCGCCGCCAGGTCGGAAGCGGTAAACGGGCTCGCCCGGCGCCAGAATGTCCTGAAAATAAAGCACGGAATCCGAGGACCAAACCGGAAATGAAATCAGTGTGCCGCGGGCGACTTCGCTCCACGTATGGGTCCCGACATCCAGAAGTTTGATCACAGACGTGTCCTCCGACACGGCCGCCAGAAAACGGCCGTCGGGGGACCACCGGCCCTGGGTGAGTCCGGTAGAGCCTGAAATGAGAGTGCTGCGCCCCTGGTCAAGATTCAAGACATAAATGCCCGACTCCGCGGTTGAGGAGTGGCCGGCATCCGTTTCGACCGAATAGGAAATAGAATGTCCGTCGAGCAACCAGTCGGGCCAGCTCCCGGACAACCCAGCCGAGAGGGGGTGTTGGGGAGCGCCGCCTGCGGATGAAATGAGATAAATTGTGCCCTTATTATCATCGCTCAAGGTGTGGAACACGATGTGCTTCGAGTCGGGACTCCAGCGCACGGAGTGGTAATTGAGGGCGGGAGAAGCCGCAGCGAGCTGCACACGGTCGCTGCCATTGGGGCGACTGCGCCACAGCTGGCGCCAGCTGCTAAAGAGCATCCACTGGCTATCGGGAGATGCGACAGCTTCCGTGACATGGGCAATGGGTAACACGGGCTTGAACTGGTGGGAAACGGGATCGAACTTGACCATGTCGATCGGCTCCCCAGTCATGCCGCCGCCAGCATAAACGAAGTGACCATCTCTGGAGGGCAACGAGACGGTATAGCCGATTGGGGGAAAGGTGAGTTGCGTCGGCGCCGGTTGCGACCAGGGAATGAGAGACGACTCGCGAATCGACCAGAGAGTTTCCCGAGAGTTGAATATGTAATAGGAGCCGTCCGCAGTCCAACGACCGTCCGAAGCATTCCATGAAGGAAGGAAAGGATGAAGATGGCGTCCTGTGGAATCGACCTGCCATAGGTGAGCACCTGGCCCTGGACCATTTGCGCTGAATCGCAGCAGCTTACCGTCCGGCGACCAATCGATCGCCCAGCCCTGTGAGGCGGCCACTTTGAACACGTCAGATCCATCCCGGTTGGCAAGGAAAACTCCGTTGCTGTTGCTGAAGGCGATCTTGGTTCCATCCGGCGAGAAGGCGGCGGTGCCTGCCAGAATGTCGCCGACGCGACGAGGGGCGCCCCCGACGGTTGGCATCGACCAGAGCGGAAAGTCGTTGCTGCGCATGGCAAAGGGCGCGAATAAAATCTCGGACTGGTCGCGAGAAACGGCAAAAATCTTCGTGTTTCGGGGCGACGAGCCAAAGGGCATGCTCTCTCCACCTGCCACTGAAACCTGCCGCGTGTTCCAATGATCGCCTTCCCGATCGAGGAAAAACAGCCGCGAACCATCGGAGTTCAGTCCTCCCCAAGCCTCTAACTGACCCGAGTTCGTCAGCCGGGTGACTTGTGTGACGCGCAGTGCCGGGGGAAACGCCAGCCGATAAATCAGCCCGCTAGCTACGATCACCACGAGTGCAAGACTAATCAGTGCGGCGCTCCATTTCCGCTTTGAGTGTGGCGGAGTCAGGGCCACCGACTGCGGGAGGGGGTCTGGATTGGACGAACCGTCCCCATTGCCTGGCGTTACCAGTTGGAGATGCTCGCTGGCATCGTCGTCCTTCTGCACTGGCGCGATGAAGCGGTAACCCCGGCGCGGAACAGTCTCGATGAAAATTGGATTTTCGGCGGAATCGCCCAGGGCGTATCGGAGCTTCTTGATGGCGGTATTCAGCCCTTCATCAAAGTCGACGTAGGTCCCGTCCGGCCACAAGCGCACGCATAGCTCTTCACGGCTGACGATTTCGCCCGGATTTTCCAGCAGAACGGCGAGAAGCTGCAAAGGCTGGTTCCCGAGCCGAAGCGGGACGCCCTTCTTAAGAAGCTTCTCCTCAGAGAGATCCAACTCGAGTTGACCAAAGCGCAGACGAGGCCGGCCATTGGAAGACATTCGATTCCTTCGGCCCCCTCTCAATGTGGCTCATAAGTGTACCACTGATTCATCGCTCCACCGCCCTCTGTTGTGGTCAGAACTTCTCGTAACTTACTACGCCGATGAGGGTTCCACGCTCAGCCGAATTCCAGCGGAATTCCGGTTGACGCATGGCCGCCACTAGAACATCATGGGCCGCGAAAGTGAGCAACACGTTGGGGCGCGAGGACTCTACGCCGGAAAGGTTCCTCCCCTCGTTTGGGGAGCGAGCAACTCATGATGAAAAAACACTTCTGGTTCCTAATCGCGGTCACAAGCTTATTGGTGTGCAACGCCTGTAGCAGTGGGACAGGCGCAACAACCACCGCTCCCGGAGGCGGCAACTCCGCAGCCACCCACTTCTCAGTGGCCGCGCAGACCAATTCCGCCGTCGGCCAAGTCTTCAACTTCACCGTGACCGCGCTCGATTCTTCCAACAACACAGTTAGCACCTATACCGGGACAGTGCAGGTCACGAGTAGTGACTCCCAAGCCATCCTGTCGCCATCCAGTTCGAAACTGGTGAATGGGACCGGCATTTTCTCCGCGACCATGAACACTGCCGGAACTCAAACCATCACGGCCACCGATACCGTCGCAGCGTCGATCACGGGCATTTCCACCTCGATCGATGTCAGCGCCGCAACCCTGCCTCATTTCTCCATCACCGCCCCTACGAATACCACAGCCGGCACTTCGTTCAATTTCACCGTGAGCGCGCTCGATGGCTCGGATAATTTGCTGCCCAATTACGCCGGCACCGTGGCGTTCAGCAGCAGTGACAGCCAAGCCTCCCTGCCCGCGAACTCTACCTTAACGAACGGAACCGGAACCTTCAGCGCCACCATGAAGACTGCTGGCTACACAATCGTCAACGCAACTGACACAGTGACGGCCTCAATGGCCGGATCGAGCGCGTTCAATGTCAGCCCGGCAGCGGCAACTCATTTTTCCATCGCGGCTGAGTCTTATGTTAACTCTGGGACGGCTTTCGGAATCGCAGTATATGCGCTTGACCCCTATAACAATATTGCCTCGACCTATTCCGGCGTGGTGCACTTCTCCAGCAGCGACGGTCTGGCCACCTTGCCGGCCGATACTGCGGTGACGAATGGAAGCACCGGCTCCTCGCTCACCATGAACACGGTCGGTGTCCAAACCGTCACCGCAACTGACACGGTCACTTCCATTGCCGGCACGTCCACTCCAATCAACGTGCTCGGTCCGGGCGTCCTGGCGATTGTCTCGGGCCAGCCCCCGAATGGGACTGTGGGAGTACTCTACGGAGGGGTTGAATCAGTATGCAGCCTTCCACCGGATACGGTCGATGGCTTCTTACTCGAAGCCCTTGGAGGCGATATCACAAGAAAAACTGCCGTTAACTGGTCCAGTTCATCGCTGCCCCCAGGCTTGCAAATCACTTCCGTCGTGCTGACTTCGCAGTACTGCTTCGGGACAGTCTGGTATATCGATGGCACCCCGACCACCGCCGGAACGTTCACGTTCTCTGTCACGGCAAGCGAGTCGACATACAGCGGCACCGCAACCTACACCATCACCATCGCAGCTTCCCAGGCATCCGGCGTCCCGCCCCGAAAAAGCCCAGCTGAAAGCGAAACAAAATTCGCTGGAGAAGCAAATGAAAACCAATAAATTGGTTTTTCCGTTCGCCAATACCTGAAGACCGAGCCCTACTCAACGAACTAAAAAGGAGATTTACAGATGATTCGCATGCTTGCTCTGATAGCGCTCACCATCGCCGCCATTCCGTCGACGGCTTCACAGATTTCCGTGGACTGTAACGCCGGCCAGTCGCTGAATCACACCCTCTCCACTCTGGACAAACACACGCCCGTCACCGTATCGGTAAACGGAACATGCACCGAGTACGTTCAAATCGTGGGATTCGAGGGGCTTACGCTGAAGGGGCTTCCAGGAGCCGCGCTCCACCAGCCCGCCGGTGGTGCGGGTAACCTTTTTAACAGCCTGTTGCTGATCGAATCTTCACGCAGCGTCACCGTCGACGGGTTCAGCGTCCAGGCGGACACCGTCACTGCTCCCGCCATCGGCATTGGCCACAGCAGTAGCGATGTAAGCGCATCGAAGCGGGTGGTGGCAAGGTGCTCCCGCAGCCTTTCTTTGGCGCGCGAGTAAGTTCATTGCAGGTGAGTTCAGCAGGATAGAGGAGAAGTTCTCTCTCGGCGGCTGACTCAAGGGTCTGACGAAAACGAGAAGGCCACGTACTAGGGAAGATCGAGGTCGAGAGCGTAGATATCTGCCTGATTGCGATCCAGCACGATGATCGGCGAACCGTCCGGGGCCACGGTCACGACGCTTACCTTCTGAACGCCGCCGCGAAGATAAGTCTCGAAAGATACGACCACCTCCCTCTTGCCGTCGCTCACTCGGATCCGGTACACCGGTTCGTTCGGCGCGAGAATATCCTGACAATAGACGTACTTTGAATCGGGCGACCACGCAAACGGACCGCCCCGGAGAGCTGTACCATGGGCGAGTTTCGACCATTTCTGACTGCGAAGGTCAAGCAGCATTAACTGGCGATCGTCGTCGCTGCTCGTGGCGAGGAAGCGACCATCCGGCGACCAGGTAGGCGCGTACATGTCGTGTGACCCGGGAAGAGCGGTGAGTTGGTTTGTTGCCAGATTGAGCATCTGAATGACGGTAGGAGCCTGTTCGGAAGCACCGGAAGCAGAGGAACCACTGGCGAAAGCAATAAACTTCCCGTCTGGAGACCAGGAAGCTGCGTCCTGATTTCCGTTGTTTGCAAACAATTCTCTGGGAGTACCGCCCGCGGCGGAAACGAGAAAGATCTTGTGTTCTCCACTATCGGTTAAACCCGTAAAGAGAATCTGTTTCCCGTCAGGGGACCAGCGTGGATCCCAGGTACGAAGGCCGGGCGGGGTCAGATCCAACGGTTGTGTGCCATCGGACTTCATCCGGGCGAGCACGGAATTCTCCGCGTGCACGTATGCGAGCCAGACTCCATCCCGCGAATAGGACAAATAGATCGTGTGGAGGTCGGGGAGAAATGGATGGAATTGGTGAGATTGCAAATCGTAGTGGACCAATTCGTTTTTCCAATCGGCGCCGACAACAAAGACCGTGTGTCCGTCTTTGCCGGGAAGCACCGTTCCAAAGCTGATTGGACCAGCGGTCAGCCTCGCCGGTTGCGGGCCCCGCCTCCGAAACAGACTCTTCCCTTCGCGCATCGCCCAGATATCCTGCGTTCCGGAATATACCGATTCAAAAAGGAAATACCTGCCGTCCACCGACCACGATCCTAGTGAGCGCGCCGTCGGCTTTTCCCATTCAGGAAGCAAAGGGTGCAGGTGCGTGCCATCGGAATTGATTTCCCACATCGTTACTCCCTCAACTTGAGGTTGCAACAGGGAGAAGCGCAGTCGGCGGCCGTCCGGCGACCAGCGAAGGTTTGCCGGAGTTCCGCCGGTCTTCGCCAACTTGCGCGCGTTCGTTCCATCCGCGTCAATCTGGTAAATGCCATCATCGTTGGTGTAGAGAATCTGGCGGCCATTGGGGCACCATGTCGCGCCATACGCCGTGATTTCTCCAATTCGCTTGGGGGCGCCACCTTGCACCGGCCAGATCCACACAGGCATACGCTCGTCAGGACGGGAAAAACCGCCAATCAACAGATTCGTGCGATCAGGAGAAACATCCATCACCCAGGTATTCCGGAAAGGTGCGGCCATCGCCTGCGGCTCGCCGCCGGAGACTGAAGTCTGCATCAGATTCCAGTGGTCGCCATAGCGCTCAAGAAAGTAGATTCGCGACCCGTCGCTGGCCATGGCCAGCCCGGTCGCGACACGGCCCGAGTGCGTCATTTGCGTGGTGCGCATCACTCGTGGGCCCGGAACCGGCGACAGCGCCCAGAAGGTCACTAGGCCGGCCAGCGAACCCAACCCCGCAGTCAACAGAACGAAGGCCGTTCGACGTCGCCATGACCGGGACCCGCTGCCCTCCCCGATCGCACCATCGGATGCGTTCTCCGGCACCGAACTCACGCGTTCGTCGGTCGCCACCAGGTCCGGCGATCTCGACAATATCGACCCGAGTTTCTCGTTTGTCTGCGGTTGCTCCCCCAGTTCTATTTGCCGCACAGAAGCCACAAAGCGATATCCGCGCGTCGGGACAGTCTCGATCAGGGTCTGGGAATCGCCGCTTTCTCCGAGGCTCTTGCGCAGCGTCGAGATGTTTCGTGCCAGGGCGTCGTCGCCGACAAACGTGTCCGGCCACAACCTCTTCATAAATTCATCTTTTTCAATCAGATGGCCTGAGTTTTCCACCAGAAGGACAAAGGTGTCGAAGACTTTGGCCGGAAGCGGGACTTCTACCCCCGAGCGCAGCAACCGGCGCTCCTCAACATCCAGGCAAAACTCGCCGAATGCATAGCCGGTTCGGATGTGCTGTTTCAAAGGCGTTCCCCAAGCTCGGCGAGGATTCTATCAAAGAAAATTCAGGATTTCGTCAAGACTAACGCGGCCCGGCAATGATATTTCACATACCCGCTGGGGTGAAAGCCCGAAACAAATGCGGAAATCGGAGTGGAAGTGGCGCATCGAAATCGTGCTGCTGACCCTGGCCTTGGGAATTCTCGCGGGCGCCATCGCCGCCGGTCGGCTCAAGTTCTTGCTTCGATGGTGAGCCGGCAAAACTGACAGCTAGTCTCCGGAAGGGAGTCAACATGAAGTCGAGGACATCAAGAAGCTGGACCAGAACGGTTCTGACCATCTCGGGAATGGGAATTTCTCTTGCTATGGTGGCAAGCTGCGGCAGCAGCTCCACCATGACGGCGCATCAGTTAGTAGCCATCGCCGTGTCGCCAAGTGGCGCAGGCGCGAATCAGGGAGACACCGTGCCATTCAGCGCGACTGGCACTTTCGCCCAGCCACCCACAACCCAAACCAATATATCCGCGCAGTGGGCGTCCTCCGACACTACCACGGCCACGATCAACTCCAGTACCGGCGCCGCGACCTGCGTGGGTGTAGGCGGACCCGTTACCATCACCGCCTCCGCTGCCGGGATGCCAGGCTCGCTACAGGGCACCGCGATGCTGACTTGCGCGCCGCAAGGTACCGGCCCGGTCAAACTCGTGCCCAACAGCCTGACCTTCGTGTGTGACCTCGACCTGACGGGCAGCTGCTCATGCAGTCCACCGGAGACGACGACCCTCACTAACAGTCTCAGCACAAGTCTCGCCATCGACAGCATTAGCGTTGGCGGAACCGCCTTTTCGCAGAGCAACACCTGCGGTACGAGCGTCGGACCAGGACAATCCTGCACGATCAATGTTTCTTGGGATCCGAAGGCTGCGCCTGATACCGGTGGCCCAGTCACCGTCAGTGACAGTGACAGCACGAGTCCGCAGACGGTGTCCTTACCCGTGTTAAAGCGCTGCAACCCCTGAGTTGTGAAATTTTGGCGCGATATTTTGAGGAGCATGACATGAGAAAAACTTTAAGACAAAACTTAGGAGAAGCAAAAATGAGATCCCAATACTTGATCTACACTACCGCGCTTGCGTTGTTCGCTGCTCTGGCGTTACCAATTGGTCTCGGCGCGCAGAACAAGCCAGAGCACAAGAACCATAGCTACCAGTTCGTTGACCTAGGAACCTTCGGCGGACCGGGAAGTTACGTTACCCCTACCTCGGTTCCAATCAATAACGCTGGCGTGGCTACGGGGACGGCCGACACAACCATTCCCGATCCCTACGCCCCTTTTTGCTTTTCGCCTGAGTGCCTCGTCACGCACACCTTCCATTGGCAAGACGGCACGCTGACTGACTTGGGCGCTCTTCCCGGAACTAATGGAAGCATTCCGAACGCCATTAATTCAAGTGGCACAGTAGCCGGCATCTCAGAGAACGGCGTGATCGATTTGGCCACCGGCTTCGCGGAATACGACGGCGTGGTTTGGCAGGGCGGCCAGATCATAGACCTGGGAACGTTTGGCGGAGCCTTTAGCTATGCCGGAGACATTAACGATGCGGGACAGGTCGCGGGCTTCGCTTTGACCACCACGCCGGACTCTTTCTTTCTCGGCAATCTGTGCTTCAACAATCCATTCGCTACGCAGATGCTGGCCTTTATCTGGCAGGGCGGAACGCCGCAAAGCCTGGGCACCCTGGGCGGGCCCGACAGTTGCGCCTATTTCATCAACCAGCGTGGTCAGATCGCTGGGATGTCCTTCACCAACTCGATAATCAACCCCAGCACCGGGTTTCCAACGACACACCCGTTTGTTTGGGACGGCAAGCACATGTTGGATGTGGGCAGTCTCGGCGGAACACTCGCCCTGGGCGCAGGTATCGTTCCCCTCAACGATAACGGCGTGATGACCGGTTATTCCAACTTGGCTGGGGACGCAATCGTCCACCCCTTTGTCTGGACTAATTCCAAAGGGATGCGGGATCTCGGCACGCTGGGGGGAGACAACGGATCCTCCGAGTCCATCAACAATGCCGGGATGATTGTTGGCGCGGCGGACTTGCCCGGCTCGCAAACGCACGACGCGTTTCTGTGGACGAAGCAAGCTGGGATGAAGGACCTCGGAACCCAGGACGGCGACCCCTGCAGCCACGCTCTGTCCATTAACTCGAGCGGCCAGATCGTAGGCGGATCGTCGGACTGCAACAATTTCCTGCATGCATTTCTGTGGGAAAAGGGCGGCCCGATGATCGACTTGAACAATTTCGTACCCCCCGGCTCCGGCGTGACGCTAACCGAGGCAACTTTTATCAATGACAGGGGGGAGATCAGCGTCCAAGCGGTGCTCTCTAATGGCGATAACCATGCGGCGTTGCTGATCCCGTGCAATGGCCATGATGACGGCTGCCAGGACGACAACGTCAGAGCTGATGGAACTCCGGCTCATCCAGCAGCGCGCGGCCAACTCGACCGTTACAAGCTACCCCGCCGAGCAATCGGCCACAGGAATTAGTCAGTCGAGGACAATCCAGAACTCTGTGAAAAACACAAAACCGCCGGCTCTGACAGTTTCTTCAGGCCGGCGGCTTCTAAATCTTCAACTGCGCTGCTAAGTCGGACGGTTACGTCTGAATGATTCGCGGCGTGATGAAGAAAATCAATTCCTGGTTCGACGTGTTCACCACTACGTGCTTGAACAGGTTGCCCAGGATTGGAATATTGCCCAGCAACGGCACCTGCGAGATGTTGATCGAGTTCTGCGTCTGGATGACGCCGCCGATCACCACCGTGCCGCCGTCCGTCACCAGCACCTGCGTGGTCGCCTGCTGCGTGATCAACTCGGGGTTGCCCTGCACTTCCTGGCCGAAGTTCGGCGTGGTGTTCTCCACGTCAACGTTCAGGAAGATGGTGTTCTCCGAAGTGATTTGCGGAGTCACGGTCAAGCGCAGGAAAGCATCCACGTAGGTCACGGTCGGAGGACCGCCCAACTGCGCCTGCGTCACGATCGGCACGCGCACGCCCTGTCTTACCAGCGCTTGGATGTTGTTCTGGGTCACCACTCGCGGCCTCGACAGCACCTTCAGCAAGCCCCGCGACTCGGCCATCGTTAGCACCGCGTCGATGCGCACCGTATTGCTGGCGTTCAAGAACGTCATGCCACTGGTGGGTGAAGTCGAGCCCAGGTTTGAAAACAACGGAATCGAGGATCCAGTCGACGAACCCCCAGATGCACCCGGCACCGTGATGTAGCCCGGAGTCAAACCGCTGACGGTTGACGGTGAGCTGCCCACCTGAGAGGCGCCGCCGATTGCGCTGTGGCCATCGCCCCAGCCAAAACCGAGCTGCGTGCCGATGTCGCGGGCAAACTGCCGCGTCGCCGCCACCACCCGCGCCTCGATCTCCACTTCCTGCGTTTTGCGGTCCAGCTGCAAGAGCAGGCGCTCAATCACCGGAATCACCTTCGGAATGTCGTTGATGATCACAGCATTGGTTCGGTCATCGGCTACTACGTCTCCGCGCACCGACAGGAACTTCTTCACCGTCGTCATTGCATCCTTGGCGTGGGCATAGCTCAGGAAGTGCGTGACCGAAACTTTCTCCACGGCCAGCGCTTCCGCTTCCACCTGGGCCCTCCGTCCGTCTGCTTCTTTCTTCAGCGTCTCCACCGTGGCGATGCGCAGAACATTGCCTTCCAGTTCCCGCGCCAGATCGTTGTTCTTCAGCACGATGTCCAAAGCCTGGTCCCACGGCACATCATCGAGCACTACGGTCAGGCTCCCGTGTACCTGGGGATCGAGCACCACGTTCAAGCCGCTGATTTCATGAATCAGGCGGAAAAAGTCTTTCAGGTCGACATCTTTCAAGTTCACTGAAATCGGCTCGCCCGTATATTTGGGGCCGACCGCAGTCGGTTGCTGTCCTTGCTGTGCCCTCTGCTCCGCCGCAAGATTGACCGCGGGCGTAATGCCGCTCCCGCCAGTGTTGGAAGATGTGCTCTGCGACGACGACTGCGTCGCGTTCATGCTGACCGGCAGCAATTCTGCGCCAGTCTTGTCGGAAAACTTCGCAGCAGCATCCTGCGCACGATCGGCGGGCTCAGTCGCCGGGTCGACAGTTTTCTTCGCAGCATAAGTAGGCTCAACAAACACAAAGTCGCTGGACTTCGCATTAGCCGTCTCGGACTTCTGAGTGATTGACGGAACAGGTGTCTCCATCGCTTTCGGAGTCACCGCGACGCTCGCCACCGTAGTCTTCGGGGCGCTCACGGCCGCTGCCGCGTGGTCGGTGTGCAGCGTCAGCACCAGCTTTCCATCCGCCGACGGATTCATTTCATAGCGGCACGCATGCTCCAGATCGACCACTACACGGGTCGTAGGAGGATGCTGGCCGTCCATGCCGATGCGCACGCCTTTTACTCCGGCGCTACCCACCGTGATGTGGCGCTGGCCCGTGATCAGGATCGTCCCGGGCAAGTCCACGACCAGACGCGCCGGCGAGTCTGCCGTGCTCACCAGGGGCGTGACTGCGCCTCGAGCGCTGATCTCGACCCGGATCTCATCCGTGCCGCGGACCACATCCACTCGTTGCAGTTCATTGCGCTGGCTCGCCGGCTGTGACGCCGGCGTCTGGGCGGCTGACGCCGCCAAGACCAGCAACGGTAGGAACACACTCAGCATTTGCTTTCGCATTTCGCTTCTCCCCAACCCGCGGGTCCGACCCGCGTGTCCTTCTCTTAAACTCGATTTTGTCCGCGCTCCGGTTTCCCGGCCCGCGTTACACTGCCGGCGTAAAAATCCGTTTCACTACTTCCCGCGTGAGCGGTTTGCCCAGCTTGTCCTGCACCGTCTCCTGGAATACCACCGAGTCTCCCGTAATTCTCACCACATAACCGTTGAACACGGGATCGTTCTCATGCAGGAAGTAAGCCTTGTTCAGGCTGTTGGTCACCACCGCGATGAAGCCGCTTTCCGACTTCACCACCCCGCGCAGATTGATCTGCCCGATGTCCAGGCATTTCTTTCCCGTCGAGCAACCGGAACCGGCAGTCTGCTGCACCACTGGACTGAAGAAGGGATCGCGTTTCCCGTTCATCGCCCACTTCTTCTCTTCCGGCTTTGGCGCTTTCGGCGCCTCCGCAGTTTTGGCCGCTTCCGGCTTGCCGGAAGCTGCCGGCTTTTCCGTGTCTTTGGCCGCAATCTTCGTCGTAGCAGGCGCCGCAGTCTTGGCTGCCGTCTTGGGAGCCTCAACCTTCCCCGCTGCCGCTGGTTTCGCAGCCGCGGTCGTGTTCGCCGGACCAGGAGCAGGAGTGCCCTTCGCCGCCGGAACCACCGCAGGTGTCATCGCAATCGTCTTCGCGGCTGGCGTTGAAGTTTTCACCGGAGCAGCCGCTTGCGGCGCTGCCACCGGCTTCGCCGATGCGGTCTGCTTGGGCGCTGGCGCAGAAGCTTTCGCCGGCGCTGCCGCCGGAGTGCTCTTCGCCACTACCGGGGCCGCCCCCTTTGTATGCAGCGTTAATACCAGCTTGTTGCCTGGGCCCGGCGTTAAGTCATATTCGCAGGCCTGCTCCAGATCAACGACCACGCTTGTCGTCGGAGGTGTTTTCCCATCCATGCCGATGCGCACGCCTTTGACTCCGGCACTGCCCACCGGAATCTTGCTCTGCGTAGTCGTCGCCATCACCGTCTCTGGAAGCTCCACCAGCACGCGGACGGGCGAAGTTAATTTGGTCACCTTCGGTGTCACTGCTTCGCGGGAACTGATCTCGATCTGAACATCATCCGCACTGCGGACGACACTCACTTTATCGAGCGTGTTGTTCTTGCTCGCCGCCGACGATGCCGGCTTGGCTGCCGCCTGGGCCGGAGCCGCTGCCGGCTTCGCACCCGGAATGACCGCCGGTTTCACCGCCGACGCCGGAGCGCCCGGTGCTGGCTTGGCCGCCGGAACTGCCGCAGCCAGCGTAGCGTTGGTGTCGTTGGCCTTTGTCTGCTGCGGCGATTTCCCGCTGCCCGTGTTGTCGGTGGCCCCCGGGTTTTGTCCCCAGGCCGCCCCCGCCATCATGACCACTGCCAGAATGCCTGTTGTCAGCTTCATAAGCGGTTCCTATTTACCCACGCCTGCTGCCGTTGCCGGTTTGGCTCCAGGAGCCGCCCCCGCCGGTACCAGGTCGTGACTGAAGAACGTAGTCGCCGTAAAAGTCGCTACCACGCTCTCGTTCGGCGCGTACTGGTAGCTGTGCTTCGCTTTCGCCTCGGTCGGTTTCTTCGTTGTTGCCACCAGCAGGCCGCTGACGTTCACAATGCGTTCCAGCTTGCCCACCCGGTCAAAGAAATTCAGCATCGAGTAATAAGGCCCGTCCAACTCCATGGCGAAGGGCACTTCCGTGTAATACTCTTTCTGACTCGTCGGCTGCGCGGTATAGCGCCGCAGTTCCACGCCTGCCTTCTGCGCTTCCCCGTCCATCGTCTCGATGAAATCGTCCACCTTTTTCTCGTCCGGGACTATGCGCCGTTCGATCTCCAACTGCTGTTTCAAGTTGGCCAGTTGCCGCTCAATGTCTTTCAACTTGGGGCGGTAGGATTCCAGTTCGTTGTTCTCCTGAACCTTCACCTGCACCGCATGCAACGCCGCCGTGTTCTTATCGCTCTGGCTCTTGAATATGGTGTAGTACAGCGCCACGGTGACCAGTGCGCCTCCCAGGATTACCGCTCCCCACTGCTTCACGCCCGACAGTTCGCTAAAATTGGTTGACATAGGTTCGCCTGTTAAAGTCCAGCCTTTACGACTTTCCCTTCTCGCAGGTCAGCGTGAACTGAAACGCCTGCATGTCCTTGATCTGATCGTCCTGGAAGGTTTCCTTGATTTCCACGTTTGAGAAGAAGCCCGTCTTTTGCAGGTTCGCAATCAGATTGGCTACCGCGTCGGTGCTCAGCGCCGTGCCTTCCAGGTTCACCGCCGCGCCCGTGTCGTCCATCTTGCTCAGCCACACGGCTTCGGTTCCGTTCACCGTCTCGCCCAGCATGGCCAGCAGATTGACCGGCCCGGCCTGCCCGGCGCGCAGCGAGTCAATCACGTCCACTCGCCGCTTGTAATTGTTGGCTTGGGTTTGCCGCTCCAGGTAGCGCGCCTTCACGTCGCTGAGTTCGCGGTTTTTCTGTTCCGCCGCCGTCATCTGCGCCGCGATCGATTTCGCCTGCCGGTCCAGACGGTACCAGTAGCCAAAATTCAGCAGCCCGGCCACCAGCAGCACGACCAGCACCTTCAGCTTGGGCGAGCCCATGTCGCCCAGTTCCATCGCCGGCATGGTTGGTCCGCTACTGCCGCCGGCGCGCTTACTTTTTCCCTTCGAGTTTTCGAGCAGATTGATTCTGATCATAGGGATTCAAAGCTCCTCAAAGCCAGGCCCACGGCAACTGCGAGCTGACCCGGATTCTGCTCCACCAGCTCCGCTCCCGGACCGTCCGTCGGCGGCACCACGCGCTGAAATGGATTCAACAACTCAACCGGCATCGAAAATTCCTGCCGCAACGCTTCCATCAATCCCGGCACCTTCGCCGAACCGCCAGCCAGGTATATCTTCTCGATGTGCTCGCCCGCCGCGCTCGCCCGGAAGAAGTCAAACGTCTTCTGGATTTCCAGCACGATGATTTCGGTCACCTGTTGCAGGATCGGCGCCTTTGCGTCCTCGCTCACCGTCCCCACCTTCGCGCCCAGCTTCAGCTTCTCGGCATCGTCAAAGTTCAGGTCGAGTTCCTTTTGCAGCGAATCCGTGTACTGGTGTCCGCCCACGCTCACGTCGCGCGGAAACAGCGGCGTCGTCCCTTTTACGATGTTGATGTTCATCACGCTGGCGCCCAGGTTCAACAGCGCCACCACCTGGCCCGGCGCCGGCTGGTAGTTGTACTCGTAGCAGTTCTGCAGCGCCAGAGCATCAATGTCCACGATAGCGGGGGTACGTCCCGACATCGAGAGTACGTTGGTGTAGTTCAAAATCTTGTCCTTCTTCACAGCCACCAGCAGCACATCCATCTGCGGGCTGCCCGCTTCTTCGGACAGAATCTGGTAGTCCAGACTCACGTCCGCCAGGTCGAAGGGAATATGCTGCGCCGCTTCCTTCTCGATGGTCTCGGCCAGTTCCTGGTCGCTCATCGAAGGCAGCGAAATCTTCTTGACGATCACCGAGTGGCCGCTCACCGCCGTGGCCACAGCTTTGGTTTTGATCAGGCAGTCGGCGAACAGCTTCGAGATCGCGCTCGACACCGTTCCAGAGTCCACGATCATCGAATCGACCACAATGTCAGAGGACAGCGGCTCCAGCCCCAGGTGCGACACTTCGATCTGCCCACCCTTTTTCTTCAACTCCACCGCCTTGATGCTGGAAGAGCCCACGTCCAGACCTACTATCGTCTTCGATCCCATTCCAAACATGTGTGCCCGCCTTTTCTACTGTGACCCGGCAGCTTTCGTAGCCGCCTTCGGTTTATGTTTCGTTCCCATCTCCATCTGGCTCGACTTCTCTTCCATCCACTGGTCCAGCTTCGACTTCTTGAAGCGCCAGCGGTTGCCCAGCTTGAAGGCGGGAATCCTTTGCTCCCCGACGTATTTGTAAAGCGTGTCCGGACTCACTCCCAGGTAGTGCGACGCCTGGCGAATATTCATCACTTCTCGTGAGTCGGCCATATTCCCTGAACCAGCTTCCTTGCCTGTCCCTCATAACCCGCTCGCGCCGATATCTCCGGCCCACAAGCTTTCCCGCCCCATACGCTCTGGGGACTCTCGGTGTCCAGAGCATATATCAGCCCTGAAAAACCTCGGCTCGAAGCGAATCTCCGTGTTTTATTGGGTTTTATGCGGGTTTTCTGGAATCGGCAGGAAGGCCGATGCCGTCGGAAATCTATATGTTGTGGTGTCTATTCCGATATATGCAATTAGTAGTGCTCCTTCGACGGGGCACTCCCGGTCACTCGCGAACCGGTAACTGAAGTACTAGAGACGGTACGGAAGTACTACGCCGCCCGCTCAAGTCGCTGTTTTCGCTGACTTTACCTTCGGCGTCAGAACGACCGCCGGGGAGTTACGGCTGAGCTTACGGACCATCGCGGGAGCAAAACCCACTCGGGAGTCGCCGGTGTCTGCGTCCGGAGGACGCCCGAAAATAGCCCGGCGTTTTCAACGCCGGTACCTTCGGAGAGTTCGGACCCGCATCCCGGAGGATGCCTGAATTCATCGCACCAAAATGCGTGCGGAACCAGCTTGCACCTCTACTGCACGTCAAAAACTCTCCCATTCAAAAACGTCACCTTCAAATCCTTGTACACATAAATCTGCTTCGGACCCAGGTTGACAATCTTTTCCGGCTTCCCCAGTGCAGCCTGCACCTGATCCGTGCTCATTCCCTTCTCGATGCTCTGCGGCTCGGCTTGCTGCTCTTGTTGTTGCCCACCGCCGCCCTTCTGACCCTGGTCGCCTCCCTGTTGCTGTCCGCCACCCTGGTCTCCGGCCTGCTGTGTATCCTCACTGATCGCGAGCAATTGCCCGATCGTATCCTCTACGTCACCTGCGCTCGCCTTCGCCAGTGATCCCTTGGGGAACGCGAAGACAACGTTCGCCTTGTTGTAGGTCGGCGGATCGGTCTTGTTGCAGGTATCGCAAGCCACGATGCCCATCGTCACCGTATCTTTTTCGAGGCTGACATCGATCTTGGTCGGATAAACCTTGTCACCCTTCGCGAACAGCTTCGTCGTCTGTTCCTTCCCGAACTTCTTCATGCCGAACCCCAGACCCTTCGACAGCAGAGCATTGGGGGGCTTCACCGTTCCGCCCTCATACTTATCGGCGAGAACGGTCGTGTCCGAATAAGGCACGCCCATCAGTCCGCCTTTTTGGATGGCCAGCAGCGTACCCTCTTCGGTTACCGAATATCCGCTGGTGTCCGATCCCATCTTTGCCAGCTTGTATTGCGCCGCCAACTGCTCCTGGAGCGTGGGCGCCTGCGCCAGCAAACACGGAACCAGCGCTGTAATCGCGAATGCCACTCCTGGGATAACTGCCTTCAATAATAATGATGTCTGCCGCATGACGAAAGTCTCCTCCAGCTCCTCTTCATTAGTTGTGCGCCGCCCTCGTGCGCACGTTGCAAAGATTGGCAAAGCGGGAGCGCCCGCCGTCCGCGCACGCTCCCACTCCCACTCGTTTCGCCTACTGTCCGCCGCCGGAACCGGCCTCTTGTTTTACTTCCGCTTCGGTCTGGTCCGCCGCCGCTGCCTGATCCTTCAGTGCCTTCTCCGCACTCTTGTCAGGCTCAGGAGGTGGAACATCTCCCGCTGTCGTCTTCGTGTCCGGAGACTTTGGCAGGCCGCCCGTGCCTTGCTTCTTGGCCAGCTCGCCCATGCCATCTTTCAGCCCCTCCCGGAAGTGGTTGTACATTTCCTGGAGATCGTCCACGCCAAGCGGTCCTTCCTTGCCAATGGCGCAATCCGACTTGGTGCTGGCGACCACTTTCACGTTAACGTTCTGGTCGTCATCCGGCGTGTCCGTGGTTCGCACCACGACGTCGCCATCCGACAGCGCGCACTCGGCGCCGTCCGCCACCAGAGACAGGTCCGCGGAAACCACAAACGTTTTGAACTTAGGATCCAGCGCCGGCGGCGCTTCGTTCTTGTTAGCCGGAGCCGCCCCGCCGGAAGAACCCTTGGCTTTACCGGCATCAGCTTGTTCCGCAGCCAGCGCGATCTTCACTTCCTCCGCCAGGTCTTTCTTCACCTCAGGACTGAGCTTCGCCGTTTCCGCGGGTGCAGGCACAGCCAGCAAGCTGGCCACCAGCGTCCCTTGGCTAGCGTCGGGCCGCAACAACCAACCCTCGTTGGCTTCGGCATTCGCCGTGTATGCAGCTTGCAGACTGGCCGCAATCAGATAATCAGTAAGCCAGAAAGCCGCCGACGGATACACCGGGTACGGCTGATAGTACGCGCCATAATACCCATACCACGGCGCTCCTCCCCATCCCCAGCCATAAGCCACCGGAGCCGGCCACGGGTTATAAGCCCATCCATAATAGGCCGGCCCGTAATAGTAGCCAGGATTGTATCCATAATAGGGATATCCTCCGTAGTTGTAGCCCACATACACGCCCGACCGATAGCCGCCGTTGTAATAGTATGTGCGCGAATAATAAGACCGGCCTCCGCGCGTCACATAGGCGCGCTGCGTGTACCCGCCGCGTCCTCTCCCATTGCTCACCACACGCACGCCGTTGTGCGTGCTCACAACTTTGCGCCCGCCGTGCATCCCGTGTTCAATGTGCATCCCGTTCTTGTTGACGGACCGGATCTGCCCGTTGGGACGAATGTGCGCCGAACCACCACCCTTCAGCGATACCGACTTGCCCGGAGGCGTGTGCGCCGTATTGGCGTGGCTAGCAGTATTGGCGTGGCCGCCCGCCGTGGCGCCGTGGCCCGCCGTTGTGTTTCCATGGCCGGCCGTCGTTGTGCTCCCGTGGCCAGCCGTCGTATTCCCATGACCCGCCGTCGTGGCGCTCCCGTGTCCCGCTGTTGTGTTCCCATGACCTGCCGTCGTTGTGCTCCCGTGGCCCGTCGTTGTGTTCCCGTGTCCCTGGGTTGTGCTCCCATGGCCTGCTGTCGAGTTCGAGTGCGTCGACCCTGCGCTATGCGACGGCGCCGATGAATGCTGGGCCGGTGCGTGTTGCGCCGGCGCGCTCGCGTGTGAAGCCGGCGCTGACTTCGGAGCCGGAGCCGGTGAGTTCTTCTTCTGACCCCAGGCAAAAACTGGAACCGCCATCAATAGCAACACCGCTGCCCAATTCCGCATCATCATGTCACTTTTCAAAATACGATTCATTTACTGCCTCCTGAACCTCTGAACTTGTTACGCCGCCTTACTTCCCAAAACAATTCCCTTCCTCCAACATCGAAGGGATGGCTCCAGACGCGATCTGCCATGAACGGACGAGATTTGCCGCTTGAGCACGTGGTTGAGCTAACTTCGTTGAATCAACTTCGTTGAACGAACTTCCAAGAATGGAGGGAGCGGTCTACAGGACACGCAATCGCTTTGCGAACAGACGCCTCCCGCTAGACCGTATCCTTGGGCGGGAAAACGTTATCACGAAGTTTGCGGCTGCGCAATGATTTCTGTCTGCATCCTTCTAAAGAACTCTAAAGAGGTCTTCAGATTTCCCATTGCCGGGTCGGAGGCCGGAATTGAACCCGGATTCCTCTGGTATTAAGAAAAAAGGGAGCGCCGCAATCCGGAGCTCCCTATCTTTAATAACTAGTTCCTAAAGCGTTCGCTCTACTGTCCGCCTCCGCCAGCCGCAGTCTCCTGCTTGACCTGCTGCTCGGCCTGATCAGCGGCACTCTGCTGGTCTTGCAACTCCTTCGCGGCATCGCTGTCCGCCGGCGGAGGTGGTACGTCCGAGGCCGTCGTGCCAGTATCCGGCGCTGCCGGCATTCCGCCCGTGCCCTGCTTCTTCGCCAGTTCCGCCATGCCGTTGGTGAGCTGCTCCTGGAAGTGGTTGTACATTTCCTGGAGGTCATCCACCTTGATGGCTACTGTCTGTCCCGAAGCGCAATCCCCCTTCTTCGTAGCCGAGATGCTGGCATTCACGTTGTTGTCCGCATCCGGAGTGTCGGTGAGGCGCGTAACAACGTCGCCCGCCGTCAACCCGCATTCCTGCCCGTTCGCCACTGCCGTAACGTTGGTGTCCACGACAAAAGTGCGCTGTGCTGGATCGAGCGCCGGCGGAACCTGGTTGCCGGCATTCGTCGGCGCGGCCGAATTGTTGGACGCGCCAGTTTGAGCCTGCGCCTGCTGCGCCGCCAACTGCACCTTCACTTCTTCGGCAATCGCTTCTTTTACCTCCGGCGTCAGCGTCACTCCGCTCGAGCCCTGCGTGTAACCACCGCCGGTTCCGGCGCTGGCCTGGGCATCGTCCGCTATCGCATCCGCATTGGCCTCAGCCCGTGCCGCATACGCCGCCTGCAGATTCTCCGCGATCAGGTAGTCCGTCAGCCAGTAGTACGGCGCTGCATATACAGGATAAGGATTCCACCACCCGCCATAGAATCCCCACCACGGCCCTCCCCATCCCCACGCCCCGACTCCCCAGTAAACCCCTACTCCCCAAGGATGCCAGCCCCATCCATAAAATCCCGGATGGTACCAGTAGCCAGGATAGTAGCCAAAATAGGTCCGTCCACCCCAGGCGTAGCCGCGATAGACTCCGACGCGCACCACGCCACCCGATACATATGTCCGCGAGTAAAACGAACGCCCGCCCCGCGTTACGTAGGAGCGCTGCACATAGCCGCCACGCCCCGTGGTCACGATTCGCGCCCCGCCGCGTTCACTCACAACCGTGCGCCCGCCGTTGACCCCATGCGAAATGTTCATGCCACCGCGATTGATGGACCGGATCGACCCGTTCGAACGAAGACTCGCCGACCCGCCACCCCGCAGGCTGACGTTCCGGGTGCCTGTCGGCTGATGCGTATTGCCACGGCCCGCCGTCGTATTCCCCCGGCCCGCGTTCGTATTTCCGCGGCCCGCATTCGCGTTCCCGCGACCTGCGTTTGTATTCCCACGGCCTGCATTCGTGTTCCCACGGCCCGCATTGGCGTTCCCGCGACCTGCATTCGTGTTCCCGTGGCCTGCCGATGTGTTGCCCCGGCCCGCCGTGCCATTGCTATGCGACGGCCCGGCAGAGTGCGACGGCCCTGAATGCTGTGGCGCGCCCGCGTGCGATGACCCATGGGATTGACCGCCCGAGTGGGATTGACCACCACCCGAGTGGGAGGGCGCGCTCTGATGCGATGGCGCACTCTTCGGAGCCGACTCGTTCTTGTGCTGACCAAACGCCAACGCGGGCACTGCCGCACACACCAATAAAGCTATCCACCTTTGCAGCATCTTTTCACTCCCAAGAATTCGATTCATCTCGCCTCCAGATCTTCCCCGCACAGCTCATGAAACGCCCCGCCGCTCTACCATCTGCATTCAGACGCCAGCGGATTCCATCTACACAAACCCCAAGCCCGCCAATTCCGCGCGCGGAATTCAAAATTAATTTCAAGATGCTGGCGGAAGTCACGTTACCTGCGTGCTTCCCTACGCCGCGACGCTGCTGTAATCTTAATCCTTCTTTTCGCCGGAGGAACCACGTGCGCTACCTCGACCGCCTGCAACCCCTCGCCCTCCTCGTCATGCGCCTCGCTCTGGGCGCCGTCATGTTCGTCCACGGATACCACAAAGTTTTCGGCGGACTCCACCACCACGCTCAGTTTGTCGCCAGCCTCGGTCTCCCCGCCTGGACCGCCTACGTCTCTTCCTTCACCGAATTCCTGGGTGGCCTGCTCGTCCTCATCGGCCTGTTCACTCGCATAGCTGCTTTTGCCATCTGTATCAACCTTTCCGTCGCCATCCTCAAAGTCCACCTCCACAATGGATTAATGGGCAACGGCGGATACGAGTTCCCTCTGGCCCTGGCCGCGCTCGCCTTCGCGCTCATCTTCTTCGGCGCAGGCCCCATCGCCTTCGACCACATCCGCGCCCCCGGCGGCGGCGGAAAATCCAAATAGGGGCCGCAACTTATCTCTCCCTCCCGGGTTCTATCCGCTCAGAGTTCCCTTGACGTTTCTTTACACGACAACGTTGCTTCATTAGGAACTCGCCCTGTTGATTCCGGCTCCGCCTTGAAATTATGATGAGCCGTAAGCAACTTGGCAGCATCCTAACGATTTCGCGGCCGCATCTTACCGCGTACAACGAACTTATTAGGAGGTTTCTCTTGAGAAAGTTAGCGTTTCTAGCACCCGTCCTTGCCTTCCTGTTCCTCACCCAGTTCGCCTCCGCCCAGCAAGGCGATGCCATGTTCGGCTTCGGTACGCTCACGTCCTCCAGTTCGAGCGCGGGCAGTTTCCTTGCCGAAAAGGGAGGTCTGTACCCAAGCGTCAGCGCAGACGTTATTTTCCACAAACGCGTCGGCTTCGGCTTTGAAACCACTTGGAGGGGCGGCCAGGGCGATTATTTCGGTCAGCCCTATCGCCCGATCATCGTGGACTTCAACGGCATCTATCAACCCCACCTGAGCAAGAAGGTCGGCCTTGATCTGTTTGGCGGCATCGGCCTGCAGAGCACTCGCTTCTACGGTTTCCAGCCGACGTTCAGCTGCGAACAGCTTAACGCGTGCTATACCAGCAGCCACCACTTCCTGGTCGACGTCGGTGCCGGCCTCCGCTACTACGTCTGGGGACACGTCTTTGTCCGCCCCGAGTTTCACTACTACCACATCAACAACAACACCGCCGACTTCACCAACAACGACGTGATTCGCGTCGGCGCTTCCATCGGGTATACCATCGGCGGTGGCCCAGGGGATTAGCTCTTTGACCCGAGCGGTGTCAATTCTCCTATTCCAGATCGCAGTTCCGGTAGCTTAAAATGATTCCGCAGCCCCGATAATTCGGGGCTGCGCCGTCAGGTGCCACACTTGGCGGATGCATTCCCAAAAACCAGGTTATCCAAAGCTGAGTTATCAAGAACCAGGTTATCTAGGGGGCTGTATTGAGAAATGTCGCGCTCATCCTGTCCGGCTGCTGTGTCCTTCTGTTTGCCGCCTTCGCTCCCGCTCAACAAGCAGACATCATGGTCGGCGGCAGCACGCTCATGCCGTCTTCCACGAACAACGACTCGGTGAACTTCCAGCCACCCACGGAAAAGGGCGGCACCTACCTCGACGTCGGCATTAACTACGTCAGATTCAAGCACCACCTCGGCGTTAACGCAGAAACCGCCTGGAGATATCATCGAGCCAACTATCCTGGCAACAGCGAGACCTACCGCCCAATCCTCACCGATGTCAACGTGCTCTTCCAGCCGCAGGTCAGCAAGAACAAGAAATTCGGCCTCGATCTCTTTGCCGGCGTCGGCGTCGCCAGTAACCGCTTCAATATTCAGAGCTCTTGTGGCATTCCCGGCTGCATCAACTACACCAGCAGCAATCACTTCATGGAAGATCTCGGCGGCGGCCTTCGCTACTACGTTTGGCACCGCTTGCCCAACGTCTTTGTCCGCCCCGAAGTTCACTACTACCACATCCAGAACAATGTCGAGTTCAGCTCCGCCAACGTGTTCCGCCTCGGCGCTTCCATCGGATACACCTTCGGTTCCGAATAACTCGGCGCAAAACTCGCGCCAGAAAAAAAGGCAGCGTCCGCAGACGCTGCCTTCGCTTTCTAAGAACTTCAGGGTTACTTCATCCCCATGCAGATTTCCGCCTCGTGGATCGCCATGTTGAGATGTTCGACCGCCTTCGCGCGATGGCCGTCGAAATCATGTTCGGCGGATTCCAGGTGGTGCTTCGCCGCACGCATCGATTCCAAAGCTTCATCAATGTGCGGATGGCGCTCCGGCACCGCTGCCGCTGCTGGAGTTGGAGCCGGAGCTGCCGCCGCCACGGGAAGCGGTACCGCCGGAGCCTTCGGACCAGCCGCCGCCACCGGGAAAGCCAGGGTTAACAAGAGCGTTGCCGTGATCAACAATGTCAAAAACCCAATCTTCTTCATGCCTTCCTCCTCGTCCGATTTCCGGCGCGGACGCCGCCGGTAAAATCAAAACCAACTGCCACGGACCTCGCTTTCGCACCAGGCCCCCGCGACACCCGCTCAGTATAGCCGCCGCCCGCCGCAAATCATCCGTGCCTGGGTTGACTCCTAAGGTGCCAGCCAAGTCGAAATTCAGAAGGGTTTCACTGGCCACTGACCACTGACCACTGATCTGTCACTGACCACTCTTTCTCCGGCTCCACCACCACCACACCAAACCGGCCACCACCACCGCAATCAAAACTGCCAAATCGAAGCGCCTGAGATCACGCGCCAGCCGCCCCCAATGACCTCCAAAAAAATATCCGGAGACGCAAATCGTCGTCACCCAAACCGCGGCTCCCAGAAAATTGAACAGAAAGAATTTCCGCCAGGGCATCCGCAGCGCTCCCGCCAGCAGCGAAGCCAGCACCCGCATCCCAAACAGGAATCGCGCCAGAAAAATCGTGGCCGCACCGTACTTCTCAAAAAGCCGTTCCCCCCGCTCCAGGCTCTCCGCGCGAACGCGGAAAACATGCCGGTAGCGTTCGATCAACGGACGCCCGCCGTGGCGTCCCAAAGCGAATCCCAGCTCTCCGCCCGCCGTCGAGGCCAGTGTCCCCACCACAATGATCCACGGAAGCCGCAATTCATGTTCGGAAAATGCCAGAAAACTGGCCAGCACCAGAATGGTCTCACCCGGCAAAGGCAACCCAGCGCTTTCCAGCAACAACAGCGCCGCTACGGCCCAGTATCCATAGTGCACCAGCGCGCCGCGCAACAGATCGAGAATGTGGTGGGTCATGGGGATCTGCGATCAGAATGTGAATGCTGTCGATACGCTGCAATCAGGCGGAAAGCTTCTCACGAGTCAGAAATTCGATCAACTCCCGGTTAAACTCCTCCGGACATTCCTCATAAGGCAGATGGCCAATCCCCGGAAAAACAATCAATTTCGAATCAGGAAAAAACTCCGCCAGCCGCACAGCCGACGAAGCATAAACCGCAGGATCTTTTTCGCCCCACATCAAGAGCGTAGGAACCCCCGCCAACTTCGGAAGCGTCTCCTCCAGTTCGCGCAGGTCCTCCGTCCAGGTACGCACAATGCTGAGCGCGTGCTCAATCAACCCCGGCTTCGCCAGCGGAGCCTTGTACCCCTCAAGCGCTCCCGCCGGAATACGGCTACGGTCGGCATACAACCGCCGGTGCCAATAAGGATACGAGAACGGCGTGCGCACGATGACCAAGCGGAACAAGGCTGCGCCAAGATTGCTTCCGAAAAACGGCGCCAGCCGCTTCCCATGAGCCGAATAAGGATTCACCGGCGCCACCAGCACTAGCCGCCGCAAATGCAACCCGCTGTTTCTCTCCAAACATTCCGCAGCCGCCATCATCGCGACGGCGCCGCCATGCGAAGTCCCCAGCAAATCAAACGAAGAAATTCCCAGCCCAGAAATGAACCGCAGAAGCCGCCGCGCGGTCCCCCGCAAGGAATGATCAAGCCCAAACGGCCGATCAGAAAACCCCGCCCCCATCATGTCCGGCGCATAAACGGTAGCGTAACGCGACAATGCGGGCATCGTATATCGCCACGAAAATGAATATCCCAAAAGCCCATGCACCAGAATCAGCGGAGTACTGGGTGCCCCGTTTCTCGCGTCCTTCGCGAGAAAGCCTCTCCCGAGCCTGTCGAAGGATGGGGATTTGATACGCAGATATCGCATCCGCGCCCCATCCATATCCATCCAGCACTCTTCCACGCCCGCACCCAAAGCCGGAGCAAGCGCCGTAGCAACTTCCTGCGTGGAGTCCACCACCGTCAATTCTTCCAACTCCAAATCTTCCCAGCGCAAGACAACTCTTTGCCCACGATCAGATTCTATTTAGCAGAACAACGCCTCTGTTCGCTTCACTAGGGGAGCTTCGGCTCCCCGTTTTTTATGAATAGTGGTCAGTGTCCAGTAATCAAGTGGTCAGTAAAACAGAATCAGTGTGACTGGCGACTGATCACTGACCACTGACCACTGTTTTGTTCCTCTTCCGCAACAACTTCTTCAGGACCCGAATCCCCTTGTCCACATGCTTCTCCTCCAGCAAAAACGGAGGCAAAAATCTTACCACCGTATCCTGCGTCGAATTAAAAAGCACGCCCTCCGCCAAAGCCGCATCCACAATCGGCCGCGCCGGAATCTCCAGATTGATCCCCTGGATAAATCCCCGCCCCCGCACTTCCTTAGCCGCAGCACTCTTCTCGACGACAATCTTCAACTCCTGCTGCAAATAAGCCCCAACGCGATTCACGTTCTCCAAAAGTTTTTCTTCTTCCACAATCGCCAGAAACTCCAAAGCTGCCCGGCAAGCCAAAGGCCCGCCGCCAAAAGTAGTCCCATGCTGCCCCGGAGAAATCGCATCGGCAAATTCTTCCTTAGCCAGAAACGCCCCCAGCGGCAGCCCAGCCGCAATCGGCTTCGCAATCGCCACAATATCCGGACTCACGCCAAAACTCTGAAACGCAAACATAGTCCCCGTACGCCCCAGCCCGCACTGAATCTCATCAAAAATCAATGCCACTTTGAATCGGTCGGCCAAAGCCCGGCACTCCCGCAAAAACTCCACCGAACACTCATGGATTCCGCCCTCGCCAAAAATCGGCTCCAGCACAATCGCGCAGGTGTTGTCGTTCACGGCCGCGCGCAATCCCTCCAAATCGTTCTGCGCAACAAAAGTCACATCCTCCAGCATCGGCTCAAATCCCTTGCGGTGCTTCTCCTGCCCAGTCAGCGACAGCGCCCCAAACGTCCGCCCGTGATACGACCCTTGCAGCGCCACCAGCCGCGACTTCGCCTCGCCCCCAGCCCGATGTCCCGCTAGCCGCGCCAGCTTGATCGATCCCTCAATCGCCTCAGTCCCGCTGTTCGAAAAAAAAGCCCGCGCGTTTCCAAAAGAGCCGCCCAAAAGCGTGCACAACTTCTCCGCCAACTCCCCTTGATACTCGTGGTAATAAAGGTTGGAGACGTGAATCAGCTTCCCCGCCTGCTCCCGAATCGTCTTCACGATCCGCGGATGCGCATGCCCCAGCGCATTCACTCCCAAGCCAGAGACAAAGTCGAGATACCGCCGGTCGTCAATGTCGTAAAGAAACACGCCCTTCCCCCGCGTCAACGCCACGGGATACCGGTTGTAAGTCCCCAGCAAATACCGCCGCTCCAGCTCAGCAATCTGCTCAAATGTTTTCATAGGAAGAATTAATTCTACCGGAAGAGGTGCAAATCGGGAGCGTGGGGAAAATGGAGCGTCGGAGGGCACCGACAATGCCAGCACCGAGCATTCTGGGAATAAAATCGCCCGGAGAACGTGTGACAATAGCCCGGCGTTTCAACGCCGGGTACGATTGTGAATGTTGTAATCCCGTCCCGGAGGGACGGCTGAACAGCGCGCCCTCAGTACAACCCCTTCTCCCCCGGAGGTCTTGTCTTCCACCTCCGGTGCACCCACAACCACTGCTCCGGATACTTCCGCACATACTCTTCAATGATGTCATTGAATTTCTGCGTGTTTGCCTTGATGTCCGCCTCCAAATCGCCGCTACGCACCAACTCCACGGCCGGATCAAACCGCAGCCGGTATTTCCCCAACTTCTTATCCCAAATGGTAAACGTCGGCACCACCGCCGCATCAGTGCGCAAAGCAATTCGAGCCAGCCCGCTAGCGGTACATGCCGGAATCCCAAAAAAATCCACAAAGATCCCCTGCGGCGGAGTCATGTTCGTGTCCATCAGCATCCCCACCACTTCCCCCGCCTTCATAGCCGAAAGCAGCCCGCGCACAAAATCATCCTTATCGACAGCTTTGTTCCCATGCATCGTGCGATAGCGCAGGATAAGTTCGCCCAGATAAACATTGTCCATGCCGCGCATGATCACGTGCATCCAGTGCCCATGCATCGACAGCACAAACGAAGAAAGTTCCCATCCTCCAAAATGCCCCGCAAATAAAAGCACGCCCTTGCCACGAGCATGAGCCCGTTCGTAGTTCTCGAACCCGTCATACACCACGACGTCGTCGACGTTCCCGAGCGTGTACTTCGGAAAGCGGCAGACTTCCACCAGTTGACGCCCGAGCGAAGCAAATTCCCCGCGCAAAATCCGCGCCCGCTCCGCCTCACTCTTTTCTGGAAACACCATGGCGAGATTGCGCATACCAACCTGCCGCAATCGCACGTGCAGAAGATAAACCACCCAGGCCAGGCTAGTGGCCACTGCCCGAGCCAGCGGACGCGGCAAACTACCCAGGATTTTGATGAACGGCCACGCTGCCGCGTACTCAAGTCGCTGCCGCATTAGGGAAGCGGAACGGTACCACCGTGAAAAATTATTTGTCAAACCAAGAGGCAAGCCGTGAAGCGCAAAGGTTTACCTCGTGCAACCCCGTGCCCTCCGTGGTGAAAGATTTGGAAGGACTCCGGAAGCCGTTACTTCGCCGCCGCCTGCGCCCACTTCGCCAAAGAAGCTAAAAACGCATTCGACCCTGCCGGCGCATCAACCTCTCCCTGAAGCGACGCCGGAAATGAAACCATGCGCCCGTAGAACTCCCGCGTGCTGTCCTTGTCCTGCTTGATCTGCGCCCCGTTCAGAGTCACGCCGGCAAACAACCCGCGCGCCCGCGAATAAGTCAGCACCTCAGCCCGCATCTTCCAGTCCGTGTCCCCCTCAGCATGACGCCCCACCGGTCCTGCCGCCACCGAAGCGTCCGCCCCCAGCGCAAACTCGCTCGACAACAGATGCTTCATGCCATCCTTATTCATGATCAGCAGCACCAGGTCCACCGCCTGCCCGCCAATCTGAAACCCAAAGCTCCCCCCCGTCACCACAAAAAATGCAGGAGCGCTCCATCCCTTGGGAGTGCGGCAACTGGCCAGCCCGCGCCCATACTTCGCGCCCACAATAAACCCGCCCTTCAGCATCGACGGCACCACCGCAACGCACTCCGCCGAGCCCAACACTTCCTGCGGAATCCCCTTATCCGGCGCGCCCTGAATCTCATCCAGCACTTCGGCCGCCGCCTGCACACGATCCGCCGCCTTGCTCTCTTTCTCATCTGCCGCAAAGGAAAACGAACCGACCGACACGATCAGCGTCAACAGCAATAGCTTTTTCATGGTTCCTCACACAAAACTTCTCTGGGATCTGGTATTTGGATTGTAAACGAAGGAGCAGATGGTTGTATGAGGAAGGCTTAGCTAGGAATGTTCGTTAGAAAGTCTGAAAGGATCGAAGGATCGAAGGATCGAAGGATCGAACCAACCTGAGGACAAAAAAATCGGGGCTGAAAGCAGTGACCCTAATCGCCGCTCCCAACCCCGTCTCCCAGGTTCTGTGGTAGGTGAGCCGAGTATGCGGCGAGGTTGCCTCGGCAACAAGATTACCAAGGTCATTGTCCCGAAGTAACGTCGGCCGCAGCACTCGGTAGGCGCGACTCGGTACTGGGTACTAGGTACTGCCTTTACTTCGCCGCCACCAGCGAATGCGTAATCGCATGCACCGACAGCGCAATCCGGTTCTGCACGCCCACCTTGCGCATCAGTTTCGCCACGTGGGCTTTCACCGTACGCTCTTCAATCCCAAGCTGAGCGCCAATCTCTTTATTGGAGCGTCCCGCCACTAGCATCTCCAGCACTTCTTTTTCGCGGTCGGTAAAGGTCACGCGGCCCGCCGGAAAAATCCGTCCCGGCGCCGACGATACCCGCTCGATGAACATGGAGAGCACCTTGCGCGGCGCCCACACCGATCCCTGACTTACAATGCGAATCGCCTGCGCAAACTCTGCCGGCGAGGCCGCTTCGTCCACATATCCCTTGGCCCCGGACGCGATCGCTTTCAGAATGGTTTCTTCGTCCACACCCGACCCAGTCACGATAATGCGCAGATCGGGCCGTGTTGCCTTCAGGCTCGCCATCACATCAAAAAGATTTTGGCCGGAGCGGTTCCCCAGCAGGATCAGGTCCACGTCTTGCAACGTGGAAATTTCTGGCAGGCCGGCGGAGATCAGTTCGAATTCGGGCTCAGTATCGAATAAGGCGCGAAATCCCACAAACCTCAGCGGGTCGCTCTCCACTACGGCAATCTTAATAATTGGTTTTCTCGCAACAGCTGCTTTCATAGGTATCCCTGTGGGGCTTAATGTCTTAGCTAGAGCATAGCGGCATTTGCCCGCTCTGCAAAGGAAACGTGACCGAAGTTAAATTACGGGAGTAACATAAAAAAGAAGGTCGAAAAGCCGGTCGATAGCGGAGATTGGCGCGACAATTCTTGCCGTTCCACTTCGCGGAGAATTCAGCATGAGAAGAAAGTTCGCTCGTTCGCTTACTGTAATCGCCACGCTTGCACTCGCTGCCTGCCCGTTCTTCGCCCAGGAACCCGTGCCCGCGGCTCCGGCCCCCCCGCCGCAAACTCCCGCCCCAACCTACCAGCCAAAATTCGCCGGCGACCCCGCCCGTTCCGACTCCGAAGCCGCTGCCCTCGCATACATGCGGGTCGTCATCCGCGCCCAGCGCCAGTTCAACAAGCAGTACGACCACTTCGCCACATCTCTCGCTGAACTAGTCCACTCCGGCTCCTTCACCAAGCGCATGGTCAACCCCAACCGCGGCGACTACACCGTAGGATTCGAGGGCAAGAAAGACAGCTACATCCTCACCCTCACGCCCAACCACCTCGACGCCCAGCACCGCTCCTTCTACGCCGAAGACGATGGCAAAATCCACGCCGACGAAGAAAAGCCCGCCGACGACAAATCCCTCGTCGTAAAGTAAATCTCTCAGCCCTGTCATCCTGAGCGAAACAATTGCTTGCGCGCTTCGCGCAAGCAATTGTGTAGTCGAAGGATCCCTAGCACACGTGCACCGCCCTGTGTCCTCGCAGGGCATTTCCACCAACGCCCCCGTTTTGTCGCCGCGCGCCGATTCCCCGATCTCGTTTATGATGGAACCAGAAATTATCTTAGGATTGAAGGACTTCAGGAGGAATCATGCCCGCAACCATCGGCGCCCCAGCGCCCGAATTCACACTAAAAGATCAAGACCAAAAAGAAATAAAACTCAGCGACTACAAAGGCAAGAAGAAAGTAGTTCTAGTCTTCTATCCCCTCGACTGGAGCCCCACCTGCACCAAAGAGCACGCCTGCATGGTCAACGACAAAAAACAATTCGAAGACCTCGACGCCCAGGTCCTCGGCCTCAGCGTCGACAGCACCTGGTCGCACAAAGCCTACGCGGATAAAATGGGCATCCATTACCCGCTGCTAGCCGACTTCCACCCCCGCGGTGCCGTAGCCGCTCAGTACGGCGTCTATCTCGCCGACAAAGGCATCACCGGCCGCGCCATCTCCATCATCGACCGCAACGGCAACCTGGCCTGGCACAAAAACTACGACATCCCGGTCGTGCCAGATATAAAGGAAGTCTCGCAAGCGCTAGCCGGAGTAAAGTGAGTCTAGAGTCAGCGCCGGGTGCCCCATTTCTCGCGCCCTTTGCGAGAAAGCCTGCCCTGAGCCTGCCGAAGGGTGGGGCTTTTGACGTCAACTCCCCGCCCTAACCTCCGTCGCCTTCCCGTCCCGATAAACCACCACCAGCGGCTTCCCTCCATTCGGATAGTGCAGCGTCCTCTCCGCCGACGAACTCCCCGCATCCAGAGTCCCCATGCCCACCGCGAAATCCACTTGCAGTTCATTCATCCCCGGCAGCACTTCGTGCCGCGTCACAGCCTGCCACACCTCCGCCGGCCAATGCTTGTACAACTCGCGCGGATCTTCCACATAAAACATCTCGTCGGAATAAATCTTGTACTGTCCCTCAGTCTCAAACCCGACCGGCACCGCGAAACTGTGTCCATCTTTTTCAAACAACACCACCACCTGCTTCCTGCCACCCGGCGCAGGCACTGCCAGCACGTCTTTTATCTCCAGCCGCTCCAGCGGCCCCAGCAGCCCTGCTTCATGCGCAAAATCAACGCTCTTCACCACCGGCACGTAACGATAATAGGTGTACCGGTATCCTTCTTTCACCCAAACCGGCTGCTCAGTCAACTGCTTAGCCGACTTCAAATCGAAGGGATGCAGCTTCTTCGGCACGACATAGTAGTCAGCATTAGCAAAGCCAACATTCTTCGCCAGCTCCTGCTTCTGTGCCGCAAGACTCTCCTCATGCCGCTCGTAAAGAATGTAGCCCGCGCGCAGTCCCGCCACGACCAAGGCCAACCCCAAAGCAACCTGAATCCTCTTCTTAGCCTCTTCACCAATCATGCCAGTGATCTACCCTGTGTTCCTCTGTGTTAAAGATTTTTGCGGTAAACTGAATATAGGCTCGGCAAAAGGAATCCAATGCCCGTAACCGAACAAGACGTCCTAAGCGCGCTAAGAAGTTGCTACGATCCCGAGATCCCCGTCAACATAGTCGACCTCGGCCTCATCTACCAAGTGAACTTCGCCCCGGCCGACACGCCCGAGCCCAAGCAGGACGTCACCATCGACATGACCCTCACCGCGCAAGGCTGCCCCGAACACGTAAACATCAGCGCCCAGGTAAAGTCACGCCTCGAGCAGCTACCCGGCATCCGCAACGCCGCCGTCAACATCGTCTGGACCCCGCCCTGGACCCCCGAGCGCCTAAGCCCCGACGCCAGAAAACAACTCGGCATCGAGTAAGATCAGAAAATCAAAAATGCATAAGTAAAAACGCGCCGGGTGCCCCATTTCTCGCGTCTTTTGCGAGAAGTGGGGATTTTGACTTCGCGCTCTTGACTTCCGCTGAGCGCAGCGCGACGCCAGTCCCGCCAGCCCTACCCGCGAATCTCCTCCCAGGCATCCACCGCGCTCCGGCCCGCCGCCTCGGTAATCCGCCGCCCGGCGCGTGCCGCCATTTCCATCACTTGCATACCGCGATCAAAATAATCCGGCAGCGACCTCCGCACCTTCTCAAACTTCTCCGGATACTCCGACGCCAGCACCGCCAGCCCCACACCAGTAGCCAAAACTCCCGCCGGATATTTCTTCTTCAAAAATAAAACCGTAGCCGCGCCCACCGATCCCGCCACCACCGCTTTCTTCCAACCGTCCATGGTTCCCCCAAAGAAACATTTTCTCGCGAACGATTATACTTCCTCGTTCCCCGGAGGCTCCATGTCACGCTGCTTAATCCCAGACTGTTCTCGATTTCTATCTGAAATTCCCGCCGCGTCCAACCCGAAGCCCGAAAGCCGAAGCCCGAAGCCCGCAGCCCTCGCCGCATTAGTCCTCCTCTGCGCCCTCGCCGCTCACGCCCAAAAGCCCCGAGCCCGCGATCTCGGAGTCCCCTTCGACGGCACCCCCGGCCCCAACAACGCCATCACCGACGTCCAAGGCGTACAAGTAGGCCACACCACGCTAATCTCCGGCTCCGGCAAACTAGAAGTAGGCAAAGGCCCAGTCCGAACCGGCGTCACCGCCATCCACCCCCGCGGCAAGACCAGTAACGACGCAGTCTTCGCCGCCTGGTTCACCCTCAACGGCAACGGCGAAATGACCGGCACCACCTGGGTCGAAGACTCCGGCTTCCTCACCGGCCCCGTGATGATCACCAACACGCACAGCGTAGGCGTAGTCCGCGACGCCGTAATCGCCTGGGAAGTGCGCCGCGGCGCGCCCGTAGAAGAAGACTGGTGGTCCTTGCCCGTGGTCGCCGAAACTTGGGACGGCGATCTCAACGACATCAACGGATTCCACGTCCACGCCGAAGACGCCTTCCACGCCCTCGAAGTCGCCCACGCAGGTCCTGTCGAAGAAGGCAACGTCGGTGGCGGAACCGGAATGATCTGCAACGAATTTAAAGGCGGCATCGGAACATCGTCCCGCGTGCTCGACGCCAAAGAAGGCGGCTACACTATCGGCGTGCTAGTCCAATGCAACTACGGACGCCGCGATCAGCTCCGCATCGCCGGCATCAACGTAGGCCGCGAAATCCCCGACCGTCCCGCCCGCGGCAACACCAGCGACACCGGCTCCATCATCGTCATCGTAGCCACCGACGCGCCTCTCATTCCCACCCAACTCAAGCGCGTAGCCCGCCGCGTCTCCCTCGGCCTGGGCCGCGACGGCAGCTATTCCGGCGACAGCTCCGGAGACATCTTCCTGGCCTTCTCCACCGCCAACCCCGGCGCAGTCGGCCCGAAGGGCGTGCACCAGCTAACCATGCTCCCCAACAACTCCATAAGCCCAATCTTCCTGGCCACAGTCCAAGCCACCGAAGAAGCGGTAGTAAACGCCATGGTAGCCGCCGAAACCATGAAAGGCATCAACGACCACGAAGTAATAGCCCTACCCCACGACCGCCTCCGCGAAGTCCTAAAAAAATACAACCGCCTGGCAAAGTGATATCTCAACGCTCTGTCATCCTGAGCGGAGCCGAGACGTTCGCGAAGCGAAGGTCTCGGCGCAGTCGAAGAGCCTGCCCCGAGCGAAGCCGAGGAGACCCCTCGCACGCCGGCACCACCTGCGGCCTCGCGAGGAATTTCAACCGCAGGGCAGGTTTTGTCCTCACATCCCACATGAGAACTCTCTCATCCCCCACCCCGCATTACCTTCGCTGCCCAACCCCCGTGCATATCAATTCCCGGCGAAGAGACCTACACTGAAATTGTGAAGCGTCTCTACACCATCGCCCGCGTCAAGGGAGGCATGAAGTTCACCTGCTCCCACTGCCCCCACCACGTCAGCACCCTCGACTTCGATGCCCGCGACGGCAACCTCCGCACCCAGGCCGCCACCGCCATCAACCGCCACGCCACCAGCGTCCACCACGAACCAGTAATGTTCTCCTCCCTAGACACCCAACAGCGAATCTGGCGCAGCTAAGTTGAATGTGTGGAAGAGCGGCGCTTCAGCACCGCGTAAAGCCCCTCTCTTAATAATGTCATTCCGAGCGAAGCGAGGAACCTTGCTTTCCTCGACAGCGCCACAACTCCTGTAGAAACAGGCGCCTCGCCCGTCAGCGAAGCAAAGCGACGCAAGTGTGGAACGAACACTCCTGCCGGTTGCCTTTGACTCTGATCTTGATCTTGAACTTGAACTTGAACTTGATTTTGTCCTTGATCTCGATCGCACCCTAATCAGACGAGGGTGCCCCATCTTTCGCGTCTTTTGCGAAAGGTGGGAACCACGGACCCCCGCAGCGCCGCCCTTGACGTTGATGTTGCTTCTGCACGTGTGGAACGGACACTCCTGTCCGTTGCCTTTGACCTTGATCTTGAACCTGAATCCGAGCTCGCGCGACTCCCGCCCGTTTATTGGAGTAATGCGAATACGAGTTTTGCGATGGCCATGAGGAAAATGAGGCCGTAAGCGACTCCCCTCGCTATCATCAGCACCGACCGCATTAGCTGATCGTCCGGGGGTTCCTTCTTCTTCGCTTCGATCTTCTCCATCTCCGCGTCCCCCCTAGCCATAGCCAAAGAGCAGCAAATCAGAATCAGGAGACTAATAACTGTCGCCTCGAAGAAGCTGTAGCTCCGAATCAGGATGGCGGCGGCTATTCCGACCCGAGCGATCAGCCCAATCAGGGCCATGACGCATGCAGCGATCACAAGAAAGCGGGAGGTCTTCTTGGGGGGAGGCGGAGGCATCGGGACGGACGGAAGCTCCGTCCCGCACTTCTCGCAACGAGCGGCTCGATCCTCCACCCGACTGCCACAACAACTGCAATACAAGGTCGCTACTCCTTACTGTTCCAGCGGCAGATGAAATCTAATGGAAAACGGATCCCGTCGCGTCGTGCCGCCCCACCGACTACGAACTGAAGCGATTGACATTGGGATAAAGGTTCAGGAGGTTGATCCCGCACTAGCGATAGTGTCGCCCCAGAGATCGTCGAGGGTCTTCGCTTGCTTCAGCCGTGAGTAGGATGTATATCGAAGATTTTGGAGCGCCTTTACTCTCCCACCTTTAACCAGAGAGATGGGCCCAATTGCTTGGGCAGGCGCAGCAAAGTTAAGCACTACCTTGTCTGTATCTTTCCAAGGAAGGATGGCCTTAACCGGCGCGACGTGCGTTATTGCAGAAACAGGGGCGACTTGATATGCGGCGAGGTATCTGATCTGTGGACGCATCATGCCGTGAATCCGTACTGCATACCATCTGTTCTCGCCGAGGAAAGTCTCTTGGAAGCCGTCCTCTCTCGCGGGCACAACTACGGTGTCCAGTTCCGAGGTGTCGACGTTGGGCTGGTGCGCCTCCCGAGTTGCTGCGCTCAGCACATCCCCGGTTACATCAGCCAAGAACGGCTCGAACTCGTATGCCCTTTCGCTCTTGTCATTTTCGAACCGAACGAGTTCGAGGACTTCCACACCGAAACGAAACTTCTGTGATAGGACATTTTCCAAGTTCCCAGGAATTTCATCGATAATGACCAACGCGGAAAACGGTGAGTCGAATACGAGGTACTCGAGCAGGTGATCTACTCCCCGATAGCCCGTTGTGCTCACATATCTTTCGCAGGCGTGTTTCGCCCGCTGATTCTCGTTTAGTGCATCCATTAGAATGCGCTTTACCACGACTGGCTCGCTCTCAAAAGAGAGAGAAAACTGCAAAATCTGCACTGCGATGTGCCGCAGTGGGTCATGCGCTGCCAACTCGTTCTCCACGACGAACAGACGCGGTTTTGCTCCCGATAGGTCGATAACATAGCCGTCCGGCACGTTTCGTGTCGCACCACCCCCACCAATTCTTCGTTTGATGTCGAGATAAAACCTGTCGGGGCCGAATAGCTGTTGCTGTAACTGCACGACGGTGCGCTCTAAGTCCGCCTCGTTTTCGTAGGCGATATGTCTGTATTGCTGGCCGCCGAGCAGAATCACACTCATTCAAAACTTCCCTTCGGAAACAAAGCATCCCGCAGCAAAAAGCGATTGAACCCCCCGACGGCCTGGTCCTGACGAGCGCGTTCCTGCCCCACCCTCGAAAATCGGTTCATTGTATGCCGCACACTGAATCCGGGATAGAACAAAATCATACGGGGACAATCCGGGAATGGATGGAACCCTTCCCAATTCCCAACCCGCACTTTTCCACAGCCCCTATGTGACATCTGACCTTGACCCCTCCCGTAAACTATAAGTAGTGACGCTCCTCCGCCAAATAATCTCCGAGCAACTCCTCTCCACCCCCGCCGGCACGAATTTCGACGTCCGTAACACCTTATTTTTCAAGATTTTACACGCAAACCCTTTGCTTGCAATATTTTACGCGGACCTCTTCCGCCGCCACGGCGCTAACCCAAGCCTTATCAAAGATTTAGAAACTCGATCCCCAATTTTTTTCGCACCAGATCAATCCCCAAAGACGAAAGGTCCAAACATGGCAGCCAATCCCAACACTCGCACCTGTTCTCACATCAAAGTCAACGGAATCCGCTGCGGCTCCCCATCGCTGCGCCAGGAAGTCTTCTGCTATTTCCATCAGCGCATGATCCGCGGCGTCCGCACTCCGCCCAAATCGCGCCTCCATCCCATCGCCAATTTCGAGGACGCGCAAGCCATCCAGGCCTCGCTAATGGAAGTAGTGAACGCCCTGGTCCGCAACCACATCGACGTAGCCCGCGCCCGCCTAATCCTCCGCGCGCTAAGCATCGCGGTCAGGAACTCGAACAAGGTTCGTTTCGATTGCTGGCAAAGCGACATGGTCAAGGAAGTCCCCGAATACCCAGCGGCCCCGCCAGCAGCAAGCCATTTTGCGACTGCCAGGGCGCAAGCCGCAGCCCTGGCCACAATCCGCACGCCCCAAGAAGAAGAATCAGAAGTAGAACGTCTCAGCAGCGCCTTTCGCCCCGCGTCAGCAGATGTTCGCCGCCGCAAGCGGCCCACCAGCATCAAGACAAAGGCCCGGCCACGCGCCGCAAGCCCCAGCCGAGCCGGATGAGCAACGTTCAGTGCAGTTCGAGAGAGTCACAATATGAAAGATCACGAGTATTTCGTTTACATCGTGTGCAGCCTATCGGGCACGCTCTACATTGGGATGACGAACAGCATCTACCGGCGTGCGCTTCAACACAAGCATGGCAAGATCGAGGGCTTTAGCGCCAAGTACCATTGCGATCGGTTGGTGTACTACGAAAGCTTCGACGACGTTCATAAGGCCATCGGTCGAGAAAAGCAATTGAAGGGCTGGAGCCGGACGAAGAAGATTGCGTTGATCGAATCGAAAAATCCTCGCTGGGAGGATATGGCGGAGAAGTGGGGTACGGAAATGTTGTTTGCCGGGGAGTCACTCAATAAAATGTCATCCTGAGCGGAGTTGGCGTTCGCGAAGCGAGAGCCAACGCAGTCGAAGGACCCCGGTCAACCTGGTAGTGCCAGAGACTCGTCAAGGCATTCTCACCGTGCACAGTGCGCTGGGAGAACTCCTTGCGAGGTCACGTTCCCTTCAGAGATGCAAGGGGTTCTTCGACTGGCCGGGATGACACTTAGAATAGATAATAGCTATGAGCTAATCGACCACAGCCTTATCCGTAATATCGAGAGCTCGATCAATGATCGCAAACGCGTCGCGCATCTGCTCCTCATTGATGCACAGCGGAGGATTAGTGAAGAACGTGTTCCACCGGACAAACGTATACAGCCCCTGCTCGCGGAAGAAGCGCCCAAGCGCAGCCATCTCGTCAGACGTCCCGTTGAAAGGAGCCAGAGGCAGCCGAGTCTTGCGGCTGCGCACCAGTTCGACGATGCCAAACAACCCAATCGAGCGCACCGCGCCCACCGAAGGATGCTTTGCCTGCAACTCCGCCCCCAGCTCTTTGAGCACCGCGCCCATCTTCTTCGCGTTGTCGATCAGCCCATCTTCCTCGTACACGCGAATGGTAGCCAGCGCCGCCGCGCACCCCATGGGATGGCTGTTGTAAGTGAGCCCTCCATAGAAGACTTTGTCCTGAAAATGCTGAGCAATGTGGTGCCGCATCCCAACCGCCCCAAGAGGAAGATAGCTTGAAGTTAACCCCTTAGCCATGCAAAGCAGGTCAGGAACGACTTTCCAATGATCAACCGCAAACCACGCGCCAGTCCGCCCAAACCCGGACATCACTTCATCGGCAATCATCAAGATGCCGTACTTGTCGCAAAGCTTGCGCAGCCCGACAAGGTATCCATCAGGAGGAACGAGGACGCCGTTGGTTCCAGTAACCGGCTCGAGGATGAACGCGGCGATGGTCTGCGGGCCTTCGAGCTGAATGGTCTCTTCAATCATGGCCAGCGACGACTCGGCCGATTCCCATCCGCGCTCGATGCCATGATAAGGATCAAGCACATGCACGACGCCCGGAATGCCAGGTTCCGCAGCCCATCTGCGCGGATCGCCTGTAAGGCTGATCGCGCCCGCAGTCGCGCCGTGATAAGAGCGATAGCGCGCCATGATCTTGTGGCGTCCCGTGAAGAAGCGCGCCAGCTTGATGGCGTTCTCGTTAGCCTCAGCTCCGCCGTTGGTGAAGAAGAAGGTGTCGATGTTGCCAGGAGTGATCTCGGCAAGCTTCGCCCCAAGCCGCGCACGAGCCTCAGTGGCCATGAAGGGATTGGCGTAAGCGAGTGTTGCGGCCTGGTCGCTGATGGCCTGGATGACGCGCGGGTCGCCGTGTCCGATGTTGACCGACATGAGCTGGCTGTTGAAGTCGATGAAGCGCTTGCCTTCCGGCGTATAGAAGTAGATCCCCTTGGCGCTGGCCACGGGAATGGGATCGACCTTCGACTGCGCCGACCATTCATACAGCGTGTGCTTGCGCGAGAGATCAACGATCTCCTTGCCGGACATCTTCTTGTCAGTCATGGTTGGCGTGGTGAGAGTTGTGGTCATGGCGTCCTCAGAACTTGCGGCTGTGCTCTTTGGCCCAGCGTTCGACTACGACTTTCTTGTCGGTATAGAACTCGATGGCGTCGCGGCCCTGGCCGTGGAGGTCGCCAAAGAAGCTGTTCTTCCACCCGCTGAAGGGGAAGTAGGCCATGGGCGCGGCGACTCCGATGTTGATGCCGATGTTGCCCGCGGGCGCTTCGTAGCGGAAGCGGCGCGCCGCCGATCCGCTCGACGTGAACAGCGACGCCTGATTGCCGTACGCGCTGCGCTCGAGAAAGCCGAGAGCGTCGTCCATATCATTAGCGTGAACGAGGCTCAGGACGGGACCAAAGATCTCCGTGTCGGCCAGATCGCTGGTCGCGGGAACATCATCGAGAATGGTGGGCTTTACGAAGTTGCCGGACTCATATTTCGGGATCTTCGAGTTGCGGCCATCGAGGAGGATCTTCGCGCCTTGCTTTTCGCCGAGTGCGATGAGCGATTCGACGCGCTCTTTGCTTTGCGGCGTGATCACGGGACCCATCTGCACGTCCTTGTCGAGGCCGTTGCCGACCTTGAGCTTCGAGGCCGCATCGGCAATGGAATCTCGAAACGTCTTCTGAGCTTCGCCGATGGTCACAGCGACCGAGACCGCGAGACAGCGCTGGCCGGCGCATCCGAAGGCGCTGTCGCTGATGATTTGGGTGGCCATGGGCATGTCGGCGTCGGGCAGAACGATGACGTGGTTCTTGGCTCCGCCCTGGCACTGCGCGCGTTTGCCGTTGGCCGCGGCTCTCGAGTACACGTACTTCGCGACCGGAGTCGATCCGACGAAGCTGATAGCCCGAACTTTGGGGTGGTCGAGAAGCGCGTCCACTGCGGCTTTGCCGCCGTTGATCAGACCGACAACGCCTTTGGGTAAGCCGGTCTTCTCGAGCAGTTCGTAAACGTAGCGCATGGTGAGCGGAACGCGCTCGGAGGGCTTGAGGATGAAGGTGTTCCCGGTTGCTATAGCATATGGCAAATACCAGAACGCAATCATACCCGGAAAGTTAAAAGGGACGATGGCGGTGGTTACGCCTAGCGGTTGCCGGATCATCATTTCGTCGATGCCCCGGGCTACGTCTTCGAGGTTGTAGCCTTGCATCATCATCGGGATTCCGCAGGCGACTTCGACGTTCTCGATAGCCCGTCGCATCTCGGCTTTGGCTTCGGTAAAGGTCTTGCCGTTTTCCTGGGTGATGATGCGGGCGATGTCGTCGATATGGTCTTCGAGCAGCATCTTCAGCCTGAACAGCGGCTGGATGCGGTCTTCCGGCGGCGTGCGGCGCCATTCGGGAAAGGCGTCGGCCGCGGCTTCAACGGCTTGATTGACTTCGGCAGCCTCGGCGAGCGGGACTTGGGCGAGCACTTCGCCGGTGGCCGGGTTGATTACGTCGCGCCACTCGTTGGCGCGGGAGTCGAACCAATGGCCGTTGATGTAGTTGGTGAGTTTGATGACGGGCGGGGCTGCAACTGTCGTCATGGGGTTGCCTCTGCTATCGCGAAGAGTAATTCAGATTATTACACCAACTGAGCGACTGCGCCTTTCTTGTCGCACACCGCCGTCAGAGCGGCTTCCAGCACGTCGAGACCTTCATCCATTTGCTCGTTGGATGCGACCAGCGGGACCAGGACGCGGATCACATTGGAGTACGAGCCGGCGGTGATGGTGATCAGGCCGTGCTCGTAGCAATGTTGCGTGATCTGCTTGGTCTCGTCGGCGGCGGGAGTTTTGGTTTCCTGCGACTTGACCAGTTCGATGGCCTGCATGCCGCCCAGTCCGCGCACGTCACCGATGATGGGCCAGCGGCGTTGCCATTCTTGGGCACGGCGCTGGAAGCGGTCTCCGAGTTCGTTGGCGCGGGTCAACAGATTCGTCTTTTCGAACAGATCGAGCGTTGCGAGAGCCGCGGCGCAGGATAGAGGATTGCCTGCGAAGGTGCCGCCTAAGCCGCCGGGGCCCGGAGCGTCCATGATTTCGGCGCGCCCCGTGACGGCGGCGAGTGGAAGGCCTCCGCCCAAAGATTTTGCGGTGACGATCAAGTCGGGCTCGATGCCGTAACGCTCACTCGCGAAGAGCGCGCCGGTGCGTCCGAAGCCGGATTGCACTTCATCGGCGATGAAGAGCACGCCGTGTTTGTGGCAGAGATCAATGAGAACTTTGAAGTAGTCCGGGGGAGGAGCGACGAAGCCACCCTCTCCCAGCACCGGTTCGGCAATCACCGCCGCTACTTCTTCATTGGCGACGACGCGCTTGAAAGTGTCTTCGAGATGGCGCGCGCAGTAGAGATCGCACGACGGGTACTTCAAGTTGTAGGAGCAGCGATAGCAGTAGGCGAACGGGATGCGATAGACGTCGCCGGGAAACGGCGCGAAGCCGGCTTTATAAGGATGCGTCTTGCTGGTGAGAGCCAGCGTCATCATGGTGCGGCCGTGGAAGGCGTCTTCGAAGGTGATGATGGCGGGACGCTTCGTATAAGCGCGGGCGATCTTGACAGCGTTTTCAACGGCTTCAGCGCCGCTGTTTACGAAGAGAGTTTTCTTGGAGAACTTGCCGGGCGTGACTTGGTTCATGCGCTCGGCTAGTTCGACGTAACCTTCATACGGCGTGACTTGGACGCAGGTGTGGAGGAACTTGTCGAGCTGCGCGCTGATGGCATCAACTACGGGTTGCTGGCGATGACCGGCGTTGGCGCAGCCGATGCCGCCGGCGAAATCGATATAGCGGTTGCCGTCGACGTCTTCGAGCCAGGCGTCTTCGGCTTTGGCTACATAGATGGGCGTGCCGTGAGACAGGCCGCGGGGCACGGCTTTTGCGCGGCGGGCCGAGAGCGCTTTGGATTTCGGACCGGGGATTTGAGTATGCAGTTGGATAGTTGACATCGTCAGTTTCCAAGTGGCCAGTGGTCAGTGATCAGTGGCCAGTAAATTCAGTTTTGCGAACTGGCCACTGGTCACTGACCACTGGCCACTGTTTTTCAGTACCAACCTATTGGAGCTTCGTTCAGATTGATGTAGACCTGCTTGGTTTCGAGATACTCTTCGATGCCCCAGGGGCCTAGTTCGCGGCCGAATCCGGATTGTTTGTATCCGCCCCAGGGGGCTTCGACATACGTCGGTTGCATGTGATTCACCCAGACTATGCCGGCCCGCAGGGCCTTTACGGAACGCATCGCCTTGAAAATGTCGCGGGTCCAGACTGCGGCGGCCAAGCCGTAGGGTGAATCGTTGGCGATCTTGAGTGCGTCCTTCTCGTCGTCGAAAGGAATTACGGCGGCGACGGGGCCGAAGATTTCTTCGCGGGCGATGCGGGCCGAGTTCGTCACATTGGAGAAGATGGTGGGCTGGACGTAGTAGCCTTTGCCGATCTTCTCGGGGCGTCCACCGCCTGAAGCGAGTGTGGCTTCTTTCTTGCCGATCTCGATGTAGGAGTTGACGCGGTCGTACTGTTCTTTGCTGACGAGTGGGCCCATCTTGGTTTCGCGATCAAGTGGAGGGCCGAGCTTGATCTTCTTGGCTTTCTCCGTCATCGCTTCGACGAAGTTCTTGTAGATCGACTTCTGCACAAGGATGCGGCTTCCGGCGGAGCAGACTTCGCCTTGATTGATGAAGACGCCGAAGAGCGCGCCGTCGATGGCGGCTTCGAAGTCGGCGTCGGCGAAGAAGATGTTGGGCGACTTGCCGCCGAGTTCAAGAGTGACGCGCTTCACCGTGTCGGCGGCCTGCTTCACGATGATCTTGCCCACGGCAGCGCTGCCGGTGAAGGCGATCTTGTTTACGTCGGGATGCTGGACGAGCGGTGCGCCCGCGGTCTCGCCGAAGCCAGTGATGATGTTGACCACGCCTGGGGCCAGGCCGCAGTCGGCGAAGTAGTTTGCGAATTCGAGCGCGGTGAGCGGGGTTTGCTCGGCGGGTTTGAGGACGCAGGTGCAGCCCGCGGCGATCGCGGGCGCGAGTTTCCATGCTGCCATTAGGAGCGGATAGTTCCAAGGGATGATTTGTCCGGCGACGCCGACTGGTTCTTTCAGCGAGAGTGACATCGCGTTGTCGGGAACGGGATTGACGTAGCCGACGACCTTGGTGGCGAGGCCGCCGTAGTATTCGAAGCACGTGGCGGCGTCGGTGATGTCGTATTCAGCCTCGACGATGGGCTTGCCGGTGTTGCGGCATTCGAGTTCAGCGAGCGCGGGAAGATTGGCACGGATTTTTTCGGAGAGGCGGAAGAGGACTCGGCCACGCTCCTGCGCTGTGCTCGTGCTCCATGGGCCATCTTCGAAAGCGGCTTTGGCGGCGGCTACGGCGCGGTTGACGTCGTCCGGGCCGGCGTCGGGGACCTGGGCGATGACTTCCTCGGTGGAGGGGTCATATACGGGAAAGGTTTTCGCGGATTTGCTCGCGACCCATTTGCCGTTGATGTACATCTGATAAGTTTTTACTTCGGTTGTGACTCCGCCCGGCATTGGTTCCTCCTGCGTACCTCGGGGCTAAAGCCCCCAAACTGTTGATCCTTAGCGGCACGACTAAAGTCGTGCCCTTCCCGAACTTTACTAGTCACCTAACGGCACGACTAAAGTCGTGCCCTTCCCGAGCTTTGCTTGTGAAACTTTGTGGCGGCCGTACACGAAGAAGAAGAATGCGGCCAGGCCGATGAAGAACAGGGTGCCGCCTACCATCCAAATCTCGTAAGACCACAGCGATGTGATCTGCTGCGCTGGGAAGAATACGAGCGCGATGCCCACGATCGTCGTGAGCAGGCCGCTGCTGCCCGCCAGGAAGAGTGTGGTGCGGCTGTAGTGGCCGCGCGGAACAGGCTCCGTCACTGCGAATTTGACGAGCGCGGCGAACATGTAGACGAAGGGGATGAGGTTCAAGACGACTGCCAGCGACAAGAGTTTTTGGAATGTTTCCTGAACTCCTGCGCCGGCTAGATTCAAGATCACGAGCACGGCAGAGACGATGCCCTGGACGATCAGAGCCGCGTAGGGTGTGGCATAGCGCGGGTGAACGTTGCCGAGCCAGGAGGGCATGTAGGAATCGAGGCCGGCGACGAAGGGGATGCGGGCGCAGCCGCCGGTCCAGGCGGAACCGATGCCGGCGATGGCGAGGCTGAGCATGACGGCGAAGGGGACGGAGATCCAACTCACGCCTACGCGGGCGGCCATCCCGCTGACTGCTTGCACTACGCCTTGCAGCACGTTGACGCTTTTACCGACGGAGATCAGCAACGTGAGCGTGACCGCCACGTAGAGCGAGCCGGCGAGCAGGCCGCCCCAGGCGACGGCTCCGGGAAGAGTGCGCGCAGGGTCGCGGATTTCGTCGCCCATGACGGAAGCGAGTTCGAGTCCGATTAGACCGAAGCAAATCACGCCGAAGGAATTGAGAACGAAGCGCGGGTTGGCGGGGATTTTGAAATCGGCGGCGGTGATGGTGGTGCCGAAGCGCTGCCAGATCACTACACCCAGGCCGATCAGCACTGCGGCAGCGATGAAGGTGCCGATGGCGCCGAGGTTGTTGATCCACTTGCCGACACCGAGGCCGAGAATGTTGAGAACGGTAAGCAGTGTCAGCAACGCGAGCGATACGACGAGCGCGAACGATTTGCTATCGGCTAGAGCGGCGTGGCTTGGGCCGAGAATGAAAACGGAGACGCCGACAAAGTAGAGCATGATCGTCGGCACGTAGAGCATGTTGTTGGTCCAGTAGCACCAGCCGGAGAGGAATCCGTTGAAGTCGCCGAAGACTTCCTTGGCCCAGAGGTAGACTCCGCCTTCGCCGGGGTAGCGGTGCGCGAGTTCGATTACGGCGATGCCTTGCGGCCAGAAGAAGAGGATGAGGGAGATGATCCAGAGCCAGATGGTGACGCCGCCGTTAGCGGCAATGGAGGGGACTACGTTCAGGTTGAAAACGGCTACTACGAATAGGAGGACTAGATCGCGGCGTCCGAGGGCGCGGATGAGGTGGGGCTGGGCGGGTTGGAGCGTCGTGGACACGGTCGATTTCTACCGAGCGAAAAGCAGGTTCCTCACCCGGGCTTCGCCCGGGTTCGGAATGACAAGGTTCTTCTTACTGCCGGCAACACCTCAGTGACAACGTTCTTCTTACTGCTGGCAACGCGTCTAGTGTCCGGCCAAGACCGGCTGGCCTATTCGTTCTTGCTGCGCTTTCGCTAACGATGCGGCGATTTCGTCGAACACGGATAGATGCTTGTCTATATCTGCTTCGGTGTGCTGAACCGAGATCGTCCATTGCTCGTCCCACCAGTACGGTTGAGGCATTACGCCGCGGTTGACCATGGCGAACCAGTAGTGGCGCCAGAGGTCGATGTCGACGGTCGTCCAGTCGCGGTAGTTACGAATTTCTTTCGGGTAAAACATCAGCGCGCCGTTGGCACCGGCTTGCGCGATGTAGGCTTGCAGGCCGACTTTCGCGATGGTCTTACGATATCCGTCGGCCAGCTTTTTGCCTAGTTTATCGACATGCGCGTAATTGGCGCGGGTGAGGACTTCGCGGAACGTGGCGAGGCCCGCGGCCATGGAAACGGGATTCGTGTTGTAGGTGCCGCCGTGGAAAACTTTGTGTTGCGAGATGAGGTCCATTACCGACTTGCTGGCGCCGAATGCGGCGAGGGGCAAGCCTCCGCCGATTGACTTGGCGAGGCAGATCATGTCGGGATGAACGTTGAAGTATTCGCTGGCACCGCCCCAGCCGAGTTTTGCGCCGGTTTTTACTTCGTCGAAGATGAGGAGCGCACCGTTTTTCGTGGCGAGGTCGCGGAGTGCCTGGAGGAAGCCGGGTTGCGGCATGCAGAGGCCGACATTCATCAGGATGGGCTCTAGAATGATCGCGGCGATTTCGTTGGGATTCTCTTTGAAGCGGCGCTCGACACTTCCGAGGTTGTTGAAGGTGGCAATCGTAACGTTGGCAATTGCGGATTTCGGCACGCCAAGTCCGCCGGAAACTGGTGTGGGATTCTCGATGTCGCCGAAGTCTGGAGCGTGAGGCTTCACGCTGACCAGGGCGGAGTCGTGCAGTCCGTGGTATGCGCCTTCAAATTTTATGATTTTGTCGCGACCCGTGGCAGCGCGGGCCAGGCGGATGGCGTGCATGGTGGCTTCGGTGCCGCTGTTGCCGAAGCGGCACATCTCGACCGGAAAGCGGTTGCAGATTTCCTCGGCGAGTTCCCATTCCATGTCGTGAGGCATGCCGAACATGGTTCCAGTGGACAGACGTTTTTCGACGGCCTTCATCACGGCGGGATGGCAGTGTCCGGCCATGAGAGCGCCGAAGGTGAGGTTGTGGTCGATGTACTCGTTGCCATCAAGGTCGCGGAACTTGCTGCCGCTGGCTTCCTTCACGAAGATGGGCCAGGGATCGTAATGGCGATAGTTGCTGGCCACACCGAGCGGAATGCGTTTGAGGTTCTTCTTGTGCGCTTCGGCGGATTTGGGCGTGCGGCGCTCGAAGGTTGACAGTTCTTTTTGCAGGTCGGGGTACATCGGGTTGCTCCGGGATAAGTCAGGCCGCGGCGCCTCTATGTAGGGCCGGACCATTAGGATGCCGGGCAGGCGAACCGCCCGGGTCTTATTACTACTATTTTACCTCTTTAAGCTAGAAGTAGAACTTTAACGCAACCTGCATAAGGCGCGGGTCGGCGACTTTCCTTGCTGTGCCGAAGTTGGAGCCGTCTGTGATGTTGCCATCGATGTTAAAGAAATGGGTGTGGTTGAAAATGTTGAAAATGTCCCAGCGAAACTCGAAATGCTTGGTTTCGCTCAGGGGAAATTCCTTTTGGATTGAGAAATCGGAATTGTTTAAACCGGGTCCGCAGCAAATGGTGCGGCGGGCGGTGCCGAAGTTGCCGAGAGCGGGATTGGCAAAACTGCTTGGAGCGAACGCATAGCGGCATAGTTGGCCGGTGGTAGATTGAAAGCAGGGCACGAGCTTGCGAGGATCTGACTTCTGGAAGGGAGCAATCAGGTCAGGAGTGCCGGCCGCGGAGAAGTCAATGCTACTGGTGAGTTCGCTGTCGTTACCGTCCTGGATGTGGACTGGGAACCCGGATTGGAATTGGGTGATGCCAGAAACCTCCCAGCCATCCAAGACTTGGCCTTTCACCCCAGAGTACTTCGGAACGGGCAGCTGATAGACGTAGCTGATGACGAGACGCTGGCGCGCATCGAACAGTGACAGGCTCCGGCTGGCTCGCGGGTTGAAGGGGTTGAGCAGGTCTTCGAAGCTGGACGCCTGGTCCATGGATTTGCTGAAGGTGTATGCGGCTTGCATCTGAAGACCATTGGAGAAGCGTTTCTCAAGGTCTGCCTGGAAAGAGTTATAGGAAGAATTAGCGATCGTGTCCTGAGCAAAGATGTTGGAGAACACCGGGATGCCGTCGGGAGGACAGCCCGTACCGTTAAGTTGGCAGGAGGGAGAAGAGTAGGGCCGGAGGCCGACAAAGTTTATGGTCGATCCGTCCAGCGCGTGAGTGGTGCCGTTGGGTAGGTGGAAGGTCGAGATGGGATTGGTCGGATCTGACGCGACGGTGGGGTCGAGAGTGATAGTGTAAAAGCTGTCCTCCAGGAACGGACCGCAATTGAACTGACTTCCAAAGGAAGTAACGTTGTTCGCATTGTGGTGAGAAAGTGCAATGGTGTCCAGACAAGTGGCAGGGGTTGACCGGTTCAAGTCAGTGGTGGCCAGCAAGCGATGGCCTTGCGAACCGACGAAGCCGACTTGCAAGACAAGGTTTCTAGCCAACTCGTGCTGAATGGTGAAGTTGTACTGGTCGGAATACTGGGTGCGCATGTGGGGCTGAAACTCTCCAAACAGGAGGTTGGGACGGAAGATCGACCAATCCACGGGCTGATTCGGCTTGGGGTTTTGGATTCCAGTGAACTCGCCACCCTGCGGATTGAAGGCGTTGGGGTACTGGAAGTTTGACTGAGCGTAGAACGGGGTGTTGAAGAGCGTGCCAAAGATAAGGGTGCTGCCGCCGAAAGGAGGCTCGGCGCTGAACTGTTCGAGAACCAGTTGTTCGATGGGGTTGTAAAACATGCCCCAGCCGGCGCGAATACTCGTCTTGCCCGATTTTCCCGGACTCCATGCAATGCCAATGCGGGGTGCGAACGCGTTGTAGTAGGTCTGGGTCAAGCCCGCAGGAACGCCCTTGTCTCCGGGAACGACCAGTCCGGTGGGAAACACGCCAGTGTTGTCGCAGGTTGGGTTGGGGACAGGGGGGCTCAAATTCTGGAAATACGTGATGCTGTACTGGCTTAACTGGCAGGGATAGGTGGTGGTGTTCTGGCCAGGGCGGAAGGTCTGGACGTGGTGGCCGATGTCGGTCAGGGGAGTGTTGAGTTCCCAGCGCAAACCATAATTGAGGGTGAGGTTGGGACGAATCTTCCAAGAATCCTGGGCGAAGGTGTAGAGGGCGGTCGCACGGACGTTCTCTACCTGAGCTGCGCCCTGCTGATACTGGTCCGGCAGGCCGAGGAGATAGTCGGGATAGAGGTCGGAAAAGCCGGTGGTGTTGACTCCTGTGCCGAAGTAGTTGTAGTAGCCGCTGACTTCAAAGTAGAGGTGCTGATCGAACCTCATGCGACGCACATCGGCGCCGAACTTGAAGGTGTGATTGCCGTGGACTTTGGTGATGCTGTCGGTCCACTGGAAGGAGTTGCCGACCTGAGGAATTTCACCTTCGAAGTTGTTGCCGATAGTGAAGCCGCCAGAGATGGCGATGTCGGGAACGCCTTCACGTTGCGGACCCAAACCCGGCGTGATCCCCAACCTGGGCAGGGCTAGATTGTTGACAGCCGAGGAGTCGGAAACTCCGGTAAAACAAACGGGAATGGCGGCAGCGCTCTTGCAGGAGTTCTTAACCAGGTCGGTGTGCTGAGAATGACCGAATGTGCCTTGCGCCTCCCGCATGTAGGTGAAGCGGGCCTCGTTGACGAGGCTGTTGCTGATGGTCCAAGTGTGGCTCAGATTGTATTGCTGGAAACGCTGCTTGATGGTGTCGCCGAAGCCAGGGAGATTGGCACCAGCGGCTTGAAAGGTGTTGAACGGATTGAAATCCGTTTCGTCGGTCAAATAGTAGTAGGCGGAGAAATTCTGCTTGTCGTTGATGCGGTGGTCAAAGCGGATGGTGCCCTGGTCTTGCCGGTCGCGTTCCGACCCCAGGGTTACGAGCTGTCCGTTGACCGCCTGGGGCACATACGGGGTCACGTATTGGTTCATCAGATCCGCTGCGACGGGATCCTGGCATGCCACAGGGATTGTGGTGTTGCCGTTGGTGTCTTGCGGAAACAACGTTGTCCACGGAGTTGGATAGAGAGCAGCGTTCGTCGGATCGGGAATGCTTCCACCATTAGTCGCGATTGCCTGCGAGCAACCAGGGCGCCCCTGCAGAACGGCGCCGACAAAGGGATTGGTGAGATTGCCTCCGAAGGCTCCAGAGAACACACCGCCGGTCTCGGCCATTGAGGGTACGGAAACCAAGCCGCTCGATACTCCCCGGATACGCCGCCGTCCATCATAAGAACCAAAGAAGAAGGTACGGTCCTTCTTGATAGGCCCGCCGATCGTGGCTCCGAACTGGTTCAGGATGAACGCTTCTTTGGTGGGATCTAGGTAGCCCTTCGCATTCAGCGGGCGGTTGCGGTGGAACTCGTACAAGTCGCCGTGAATCGCGTTGGTACCGGATTTGGTGACAAGGTTGACCACGGAGCCGGAGTTGCGGCCGTACTCTGCGTCGAACCCATTGGTGAGAATGCGGAACTCTTCTACGCTATCGGGACTGGGCTGGACGGTGGGGAGATTGGCGAACAGGTCATTGGCGTCGCCGCCGTTGACGCTGAAGTTGTTGGCGCGGCCGCGGCCGCCGTTGACGGAGACGCTGCCCGTGCTGCCGCCGCCGAAATAAAGGTCAGCGCCCACCTGCGATTGCACGCCGGGTTGGAGCGAGAGGAACTGGTAGGTGTCGCGCTCGTTTAGCGGTAACTGCACAATGGCGCGGTCGTTGACGACGGTTCCGAGCTGCGTGCTGCTGGTCTCCACCAGTGGGGCTTCGGAAGTTACATCGACAATCTCTCTGCTTTCGCCGAGTTGCAGGGTCATGTTCAGAGTAATGACCTGATTAAGGTCGAGGGTGACGGCGCGGCGGATGTTTTTCTTAAAGCCGGTCAAGTCGAACTCGAGACGATAGGTTCCGACCGGGACCTCCACAAAATCGTAGTCGCCGCTGGCGCTGGTCCGTGCGTCGCGACTCACGTTAGTGGCTTCGTTGACCAGAGTCACCTTCACGTTCACGATCACCGCGCCCGTAGGGTCAGAGACACGTCCCAGGATGCGGCCCGAAGTGCCTTGAGCAAACATCAGGGTCGGGAGCAATAGAGAGGTCAAAACGGCCAGGCAAACGGCGGTCCAGCGGGCTCGCAGTGACGGCATGGAACCTCCAGGCATCTTGGGGACTGTATTTTCTTTGAAAGCTATAGCTTGTATGCGGCCACAACCTTGCTATAATCCCGCAAGGTTAGAGAAGGGTGAGGCGCGCTGTCAAGGAGAAAAAACGCGCTCCGCCCATAGGAAATTCTTATCGGACCGGCCCGCAGCGATGAAATCCGCCAGTTCGGAACCTTACTTGAAGATCGGAGACGTGGCGCGGCGGGTGGGAGTGTCGCCGTCTGTAATCCGGTCGTGGGAAAACCTTGGACTGGCGCGACCGCGTCGCACCGAGAGCAAGTACCGGCTGTATACGGCGGACGACGTGAAACTGCTGAAGCGGGCACGGTTTTTGCGCAAGGTGCGCGGACTGAACGCGGCGGCGATTGTGGAGTTGCTGCGGCGGGAAGGGCGGGTGCGTCCAGCAGCAGACGGTGGCGCGGGGGCGATTGGTTCGCACTTGCGGAAATTGCGGGCGAAGCGACGGCTTTCGCTGGCGCAGGTGGCGCGCACCGTGGGCATCTCGGTGGGATTCCTGAGCGCGCTGGAGCGTTCGCAGATGAGTGGGTCGGTGGGAACGCTGCGCAAGCTGGCGCGATTTTATAAGACCAACATCCTGGATTTTTTTGACGCCACGGGAGCGAGAAGCCGGCAGGTTCGACGGACACAAAGAAAGGTGCTGGAAGCCGGACCCGGTGTACGCATGGAGTTGCTGGCCTGGGGCAACACTGTGATGGAGCCGCATTTGTTTCGGGTGGCGCCGGAGGCGGGCAGCGGCGACTCCTACACGCACGAGGGCGAAGAGTTCATCTACGTGTTGCGCGGACAACTGGCGATCACGCTGGAGAAGGACGAATACCGGCTCAAGGCTGGGGACAGCTTTTATTTTGAGAGCGCGACTCCGCATCACTGGAAAAATCCGGGGCGTGCGGAAACCTGGGTGCTGTGGGTGAATACGCCGCCGACATTCTGAGTTGGGGCGCCGGTAACTTCGGCACACCGGCATCGGCACATCAGCATCAGCACACCAGCAAGATGACCTCGCCCGTCCGTCAGCCCGGTGCTTTAGTCGAGGTTGCTCTCGGATGACAGCGGCACGTCCAGGTGGGCGAGGTGAGCATCGCCCTCGGGAGCATCGAGGCGATCATAGGGCCGAAACAGGACGGCGTAGAACAGGCCAGAGGCAACCACGACCACCGCGCCCACAATCATTCCGTAGTTGCGATACCAGGGGTCCTGAGGGGTGCGTGGCCATACCATATTTATGATGGCCAGAACGCCGTAAGTAAGCGCCGCCAGGTTGACGGGCCACGCCCAGACGCCCAAACGAAACGCTCCGCTTGGTTTCCAACCCTTCGCGCGCGCGACCAGCGCCCCCAAGACAATCATCTGGAAGGCAATGTAGATTCCGGCGGACCCGAACACGATAATGGTCTTAATCATTTCTTCAAGAAACAAGCCGGCAATCGCAATGAAGGCCGGTATAGTGCCGGCAACCAGCAGGGCGATGACCGGTACTCGAGTGCGTTTGGAAAGCGTGCTGAGCTGAGCGCTGCCAAAGATCATGCGATCACGGCCATAGCTGAACAACAAGCGGCTGGTAGCCGCCTCCAGGCTGATGAGGCAGGAGAAGAAGGAAACCATCACGACCGCAATCACTGCCCGCAACCCGATCGGGCCCACGGCTGCGCGCAGGGTGGTTGTGACTGGATCCGCATCCCGGCCGGACAACACGGCGTTCAAATCGGGTATCGCCAACACCAGCGCGAGGCAAACCAGCATGGCGGCGAAGCCGCCAATATAGATGGTCATGCGCATTGCCTTGGGAATGGCGCGGCTGGCGTCCGGGGTTTCCTCGGCGACGTCCCCGCAGGCTTCAAAGCCGTAGTAACAGAACATGGCGGCGACGCTCGACGCCAGAAACGCGGGCAAGTAATGTCCATTGCTACCCAGGCCGAAGGTTTGGAAGAGGACCCGGAAGCTCTGGTGACGGGCGGCCAGCAGCAGGTAGCTCCCCACCACGACCGCGCCCAGCAATTCGCAAATGAATCCGAACATGGCTACCCGAGCCAGAAGCTTTGTGCCGCTGACGTTCAGGGCCGTTGTCGCCACGATCATTGCCACTGCAATCGCGACTTCTCCACCTTGACTCACGCTGATGCCGAGAAGCTGAGCTACGTAAGGGGCTCCTCCCACGGCCACCGCCGCAATGGTGGTACACAAGGCCCACAGGTAGACCCACCCCGCCATCCAGGCCCAACGCTTTCCCACCAGCCGCCGGGCCCAAGGATAAAGACCGCCGGCAATGGGAAACTGGGAGACAATCTCTCCGAATACCAAGGCCACCAACAGCTGCCCCAGGCCAACAAACAAATAGCTCCAGAACATGGGTGGACCGCCGGTGGCGATGGCAAAAGCGAAAACCGTGTACACGCCAACCACCGGCGAGAGGTAGGTGAAGCCCAACGCGAAGTTCGCCCACAGGCTCATCGAGCGATCGAACTTGGAGTCATAGCCGAGGGCTTCGAGCTGAGCGGTGTCTCGTTCCGCTGTGGTTGGCTTTGGTGTCATAAGGATCCTTTCTGGGCCTTAGGACTTCTGCGTCACTTGGCGTCGGTTGGAGGAGTTGGCAACACCCCAACCTGGCGCATGATTGTACCCGAATCATAGAAATCGACGCTGCGCGATATTTTGCCGTCGCGCACATCGATAACACTGACGCCTCGGACAGAGAACTTCTTTCCCGTGTTGAACACTCCCTTATCGGTACCGCTAAAAACCCATTCGATGGTTCCGTGGCCGCCCTGGACGTTGGCACGCAGCAGCTTGAGTTCGAGATCAGGGACGCCTTCGAATTCGGAAGCGGCGAACTTACGCAGCTCCGCGCTGCCGTGACTCACCTCGCCAAAGGCAACGTCTTCGTAGAAGACGTCGTCGGTAAACACTGGAAGCATTTTTTCCGGGCTGTGGGAATTCCACGCCGCAATCCACTTTTCGGCTATGGCGGCGTCCCGATTCGTGGTGGATTTGACGTCCTGCGGAGCCGCGATCGCGGGTGACGCCAGCATGGCAAGCAGCGTGGCGGCGGTTAGACTGCGCTTCATATTCACGTTGATATTCATATTCACTCCATCGAATCGTCTAGAAGCCTCGATCCGGCATGACTGGCTCGAACGGACGCCGCCTGAAACCTTGCGCGATTGTAGCAAGGTTACGAAAGAGCGCAAGCATCCTCTGGCGGCTGCGGAGCGGCATTACACCTGGGACCAACGCCGTATCCACGATCATCTTTGTGTTTTCGCAGGTGGCGATTGTGCTATGGTATCGCTCGCGCGTGCGAGTGGACGGCAACGCCGAGGTTGTGACAGAACTGGTCTAGGAGTGTGGAACCCTCCCCGCTTGCAATTATGGAGAGATAGGGCATGTCGACACGAGTGCTTTTGGCGTTTGTTTGTTCGCTGGCCCTGATACTGCAAGCTTCACAAGACTATCCAACCCGACCCGTGCGTCTGATCGAGCCCTTCGGGGCGGGCGGTGGGCCCGATCTCGTGGGCCGCGCCCTCGCCCCAAAGCTCAGTGAATTTTGGGGCCAACCTGTGACAGTTGAGAACATGCCAGGTGCGGGCGCGACGGCGGCTCCCGCGCAAGTTGCGAAGTCGCCAGCCGATGGCTACACATTGCTGATAAACACCAACGCTCAGGCATACAGCGCCGCGCTCTTGAAGAATCTGCCCTATGACCCTTTGAAGGATTTCATCCCGGTCACTCCGCTCACCAGCCAGCCCTACGTGCTGGTCGCAGGCAAGCTGGCAGGCATCACCGCCGTCGGCGAACTGGTTGCTGCGGCGAAGGCGAAGCCGGGTCAGTTGAAGTTTGGCTCCTCCGGCATGGGGACGGCCTCACACTTCGGAGTCGAGAAATTCAATCTAGCGGCGGGTATTAAGGCAGTACACGTGCCCGCACGACCGGGGAACGCGATCGCCGACACGATCGCCGATACAGTCGCGGGCCGCACAAATTACATGCTGGCGCCCATTCAGCTCGCCCTCGTCGAAATCCGTGCAGGCAGGCTGCGCCCGCTAGGCGTGAGCACCAGGAACCGCTCATCCTTGCTACCGGAAGTGCCGACCATTGCGGAGGCGGGCGTCGCCGGATTCGACTATCCGATTTGGTATGGAGTGTGGACGCCCGCTGGCACTCCGGCTGGAGTGGTGGACAAACTGGCGAAGGACATCGCGCGCGCGCTGGCTGCGCCGGATTTGCGCGAGTGGCTCGCTAAACACGGGGATGAGCCGATGAGCATGACGCAGCCTGAGTTCGCGCGCTTCGTATTGAGCGAGAGTGAAAGCGCGTCGCGTGTCATCGGAGCCGCCGGGATCAAACCTCAATAAGCGTTCCACCTGTCGAGGCTTCACTGGGGGAACGCCCAGTCGGCCATCTATTGGACTTCCTTCGTCGATTTCACTTCGAGCATAGTAAAGTAGTAGTAGACGACATCGAGAAGGGGTTCCTTTTGAGTTTGAGCATTCGCAACATCGCCATCATCGCGCACGTGGACCACGGCAAGACCACGCTGGTCGACGCCATGCTGCAACAGAGCGGCACATTTCGCTCCAACGAACATCACGTGGAGCGCGTGATGGATTCGAACGAATTGGAGCGCGAGCGCGGCATCACCATTTTGGCCAAGAACACGGCCATCTTCTATCACGACGTGAAGATCAACATTGTGGATACGCCCGGCCACAGCGACTTTGGCGGGGAGGTGGAGCGCGCGCTCAAGATGGTTGACGGAGTGATGCTGCTGGTAGATGCCAGCGAAGGCCCGCTGCCCCAGACGCGCTACGTGCTGAGCAAGGCTCTCGAAGCGAAGCTGCCTCCGATTGTGGTTATTAATAAGATCGACAGGCCAGATGCGCGGCCACAGGAAGTGCTGAACGAAATCTACGACCTGTTTATTGATCTTGACGCGAAGGAAGACCAGCTCGACTTTCCGGTTCTGTATACGAATGCGAAGGAGGGGACGGCGTCGACCGATATCAAGGGTGGCGGCGAAGATCTGCGGCCTTTGTTTGACGCGATCTTGAAAACGATTCCCCTGCCCGCAGGTGATCCGAAGGGACCTCTCCAGATTCTGGTTGCGAACCTCGACTACAGCGACTTTCTCGGACGACTGGCCATTGCGCGCGTGTTTAACGGAACGATGTGCACCGGCGAGGACGTGGTGATCGCCAAGCTTGACGGCACGATGCACAAGACCAAGATCACGAAACTGTTTTCTTTTTCCGGGCTGAAGCGGACTGACATCACGGAAACTGTGCTGGGGGATATCGTCGCCGTCGCTGGCGTGGAAGGCATCACTATCGGCGAGACCATAACAGATGCGTTGAATCCCGCGCCGCTGCCGCCCATTGTGATCGACGAGCCGACCATCGCGATGACCTTCACGGTGAACACTTCGCCCTTCGCGGGACGCGAAGGGACTTACGTCACCTCGCGGAATCTGCGGGAGCGGCTGGCGAAGGAATTGCTTACTAATGTTTCTCTGCGAGTGGAAGAGATGGGCACGACTGACTCTTTCAAAGTGCTGGGGCGTGGCGAATTGCAGCTTTCCATCACCATCGAAATGATGCGACGCGAGGGCTATGAACTCATGGTGGGCAAGCCCGAGATTGTCACCAAGCGCATTGACGGCAAGCTGATGGAACCGGTGGAGCACCTCACCGTGGACGTGCCGGAAGGATTCGTGGGCGTGGTGATGGAACAACTGGGATCGCGCAAGGCTGAAGTCACTAACATGCACAACCACGGTTACGGGCGGGTGCGGATTGAGTTCCGCGTCCCCAGCCGCGGGTTGATTGGCCTGCGCAGCCAGTTGCTCACCGACACGCGCGGAACCATCGTGATGAATTCGCTGTTCGACGGATACACCGAGTGGTTGGGGGAAATCCCGCACCGGCTTACGGGGGCGTTGATCGCCGACCGGAACGGCACTTCCACGGCATATGCGCTGTGGGGACTCCAGGAACGTGGAGAGCTTTTTGTTGGCCCCGGCGTTGAACTCTATGAAGGGATGATCATCGGCGAAAACGCGAAGGACGACGATCTGGACGTCAACGCGGTGCGGGAAAAGAAGCTCACCAACATGCGGGCGTCAACGGCCGACGAAGCCATACGCCTGGTGCCTTTCCGGCAGTTGAATCTGGAGCAGGCGATTGAGTTCATTGCAGACGATGAGTTCGTGGAAATCACGCCGAAATCGCTTCGGCTGCGGAAAAAAGTCCTGCAATCGAATCAGCGCAAGAAGAGGGCGATGGCCACGGTAGAAGAAGGATCATAAAGTCCGATCGCCCCCCAAGTGGCCGGGCGATGGTGCATTTTTGCCCTGGACGCGATTTAACATGCCTGTGTTGACAAACCTGCTATACTTCTCGCCGCATTTGAGTGTTCGCCAGCTCCGGTCTCGATTTTCAGGAAGGTTTCCCCGACCTGCCAGTCCGCCGCATCGAGCTCGGCACTTCGACAGCTCAATGCAGAGGCTGAGGCTTGAAGAATATTTTTGTCGGGAACTTGAGTTTTAACACGTCGGAAGACGAACTGAGGACAATGTTTGAGCCGTTCGGGCAAGTGGACCGGGTCAGCATCATGACCGACCGCGACACCGGACGCTCACGCGGCTTTGGCTTCGTGGAAATGGCCAGCAACGAAGATGGAGAGAAGGCCATCACCGCGTTGAATGGCTCGCAAGTGGGCGGACGCACTCTCAACGTGAATGAGGCGCGCCCCAAGACCGAGCACGCCGGCGGCGGCGGACGCGACCGCGGAGGCCGGGGCGGAGATCGCGGCGGAGACCGTGGTGGACGCGGCGGCGGTGGTGGCGGTCGAGGCCGCTACTAAGAGTTAAGAAGACAGTTAGAAGAACGCAGACAAGGGTCTCCGCGGCTGCGCGCAGGATTCTGTCGCGCTGAAGCTCGCGGGGTGTACAGGAGTGAGCGGCTTCGTTGTAGCAAGCCCGCATTGCTGCCTCCCAACCAACCCATGTAAACTGAAGCTGTCGGTGGGCGCCCGTAGCTCAGATGGATAGAGCGATTGCCTCCGGAGCAATAGGTCGGGAGTTCGAATCTCTCCGGGCGCACCAGATTTCTTCTTTTTTCTCAATCACTTCTGCGCCTTCAGACTTCGGCGGTATTTTGGGGGTTTCGAGCCTGTGCCCAGAATTGTGCCCACCCAAGTTGGCCATGGCGGTAAGAACAGTGTCCTCGGAGGGGTGGACGTAGCGGCTGGAAATCGAGATTGAGCTGTGCCCTGCGATCCGCGCCAGTGTCCATGCATCGCAACCGGACTGCCCTAGGCGTGTCAGGAATGTGTGCCGAAACGAATACAGCACAAATGGCGTAAGGGGCGGAAGTTCGTTCTTTTTCGGGTCCTTGTTCGCGGTCCGAAACGCCTTTGCGTGCTGTTTCTTCAGGCTCGAATGGTCAATGCGCCCTCTTGTAGTCGGCGCGGGCCATAACCAACCCTCCAGAGGCTTTCCCGCGCCATTCCAGCGCGACTCTAGGACGGCTCGCACTCTCGGGGTCAGGGGCAGCGCACGGCGTGCCGCTGCCGTCTTGCCATGCTTCACGAGCAGGCTGCCATTGCGACCGTTTTCCCAAGTTACGTCCTCCCAACGCAACCGATAACACTCATCCGGTCGCATGCCCGTGTCAGCCAAAACGGTCGCCACGTCATGGAGCAAGGGCGATGCAGCGGCAAAGTAGCGGATTTCCTCGTCCGTCGTGATGACCCGCTCCCGATGGTGCTCGCCGGGCAATAGTTGCAGCTTCGGAACAGACTCGATCACTCCCCACTCAAGGGCAAGGCTCAGCACACGACGCAGGACGCGAATTGAACTATTGATCGAACTGACGGCAAGACCGCGCTTCTCATCCTTTGGTTCCCTGCCCCGATTCAACAGACGCGTCTGCTCATAAGCCGCGAATCCCGCGAGTTTCTCATTGGTGATCTCGTCTAGCTTAGTTCTTGCAAGTGGTTCGTCTGCTGTAAGTCGCCGAATCCCGGCCCGGAACCAAAACCAGTTGTTCTTACAGGTTCGTTCAAAGGTTTTTTTTGCCCAAGGCTCGAATCTACGGTCGCAAAAGTCCCTCAAAGTTGGCGCAGTCTTCTTCTCCCGGATGCCGACCTCACCCTTAGCCAAACTGGTTCTATGTGCAGCCTCAATTTGGCGAGCCACCTTATCATTGCCCTGCTTCGTTGACTCCCGTATCAGCTTCCCGTTCCATTGGAATCGGTACCAATAGATTTGGCCACGTTTGTAGATGCTCATTTTTCACCTCGCTTGGACTTCGTCTCGTTCTCTTTCGGCCTGCCGCCCTTCTTTCCATTCTCCCGAGCGATCTCCTGCAGACGTTCGATTCCAAACCGCTCCAGCCGCGCCTTGTAGCTGCGCCTGCCGAGCCAACTTGTGAACTGCCGTATTTCCGTTCTTGTCATAGCAATATCCTAAGCAGTTTTGGTTATTTGTCAAGACCCTTGCACTGGAAGTTTATGCAGGGGATAGAACTGAGGAGGGAGGTTGACTGTGGTATCGGGGGCGCTAGACTGGGCTCTATGGCGACACGGCGCAAGCCGCAGAGAGAACGTGCCAAGAAGACCGAGAAGCAGCACAGCGCCTGCCTTCTCTTGCGGATCATACCGTCGCTGGGCGAGGTGCCGATCGAGGACAGCTTCGCCGAAAAGCGCTTCATCGAGTCTGGGACTCTTGACCAGTATTGCCTATACCTCTACGGGCAGGCGCTTACGGTCGACCATCTCGGAGAGGTCTCGGATGAGGCGCTACAAGCCAGACAAATCGAGGTCTATCGACTCTGTTACGAGGCTCCCAATGCGAAGAGAGAGAAAGTCCTCGCCGCCTTTGTCCGACACCTTCCGGGGCTCATCTGCCAAGCTGACTGGTTCGTGAAACTCGTTCGCGAATGCGCTCAGATCAGGCCGTCTGAGAACGATGACCTGCGGAACCGAACCTTCAGTGCCATCGCAAACGGATTCAGAGGAGCGGCAAGCCCGATGCCGGAAAATGATCGATTTCTGCGTGCGGATCTAATCTGGGTCCCGCGTATGCATCTCCGCCGTCTGTCAGAGAAACTGGCTGCGTGGTACAAGGACGAGGACCTCGTAGTCGCTACTCCAGAGGGAAGGCTGGAGTCGGCACGCGAAAAGGCCACGAAACTTGTCAAGGAAGATCCACGACTTCCAACTAATCTCAGCCAGATAGTCGAACTGCTGGCGAAGGAACATCTCTACGAAGCAGCACTTCTTATCATTTCAGTCCAATTTGGAATTCCCCAGCACGATTTGGATCGTCAAAGTTCCAGCTGACGAACCGCCAATTTTTTCCAAAATTTGGCGGTTGCAAACTGAGACACAGAGTACTCCCGTTTCGTATTCTCCGTTCATCCGTGCTACTAGGGCGGACAAAGGAGTTGCGAAATGGAACAGACGCTTGAGTTAATCGACGAGAGGCAGGCCGCGCAGAGGCTGAAAGTCAGCGTCGCCGCCCTGCGGAGATGGCGGAGAGAAAAGCGTGGCCCGCCGTTTACTAGGATCGAGCGGTGCGTTCGTTACGACAGTCGGCTGCTCTTGGCCTACCTGGACAAGAATTCCGCCCAGTAAGCAAACGTAAGCTTTCCCCACCTCAAAACAACAAGGCCCGCGCTGCCAACGCGGGCTTTGTACAAACCAAAATTCAGGAGCACTACACCATGAACAAGAAAACTGTAGCAATCCCAGCAGCAAAACGCAAGAAGAAGGGAGCAAAGGGTCCTGATGCTGCTGCGTCGAGTTCCCCCCAGAAAGCGAGAAAGGCGCAAGCGTCAAATCGTCCAACGGGCCACCGGTTCTTCCGTTGTTGTCCAATCGGCGCGCCTGAGATCGATGGAAAAAACTTGCCAAAAGTCAACCCTCACGTCGGCGATTTGGCATTGCTGACCGAAGCCACGCTCAGTAATTTGCTGGCCGCGAATCAGCAAGGGGCCTACCTCTTCCGTTTCAGCGGGCTGCTCGCATGGCTTGAGCGAGCTGATGACGGATCACCGTTTGTGCGCCTCCTTGGGGAGAGCCATTTGCGCCATGAACTCGCGAGAGCAATGCTTTGGGGCACCGAGAAGGATGATGGGAACGGCAACAGCAAATGGGAGCCCGGACTGCCGCCGATTCACGTCGTGAAGAACATCCTCGCTAGCCCTAATCTTCCCTTCCCGGTTCTTGAGGCTATCGTTGAGACGCCGGTCTTTGGCTGGGATGGCAGCTTGGAGTTGACCAAGGGCTATCACGCGGCCAGTCGAAGTTACTATCTGCCGGAAGAAAAGTTCACGATTCCTACGGTCCCCGAACGGCCCTCTGACTCGGAAATCGCCCGAGCACGCTGCTTGCTCATGGATGAATTGATCGGTGACTTCCCATTCGTCGGCGACGCTGATCGGGCTCATGCGGTGGCGTTTGCGTTGCTGCCGTTCGTGAGGAACATGATTCCGGGGCCGACCCCTCTTCACCTGTTTGAGAAACCGGAACCGGGCACGGGCGCCACTCTCCTAGTCAACATGCTGGCCCGCTTGTCCTCAGGCAGACCGCTCGCGGCGATGAGCGAAGGCGGAAACGACGAGGAATATCGCAAACGATTAACCGCGAAGCTGAGGAACGGCCCGCCGGTGATTCTGATCGACAATGTGAGGCGGACTCTTGACTCCGCCGCTCTAGCATCGGCCATAACCTCCACCGTTTGGGAGGACCGCATTCTCAGCACGAGTTCCACAATCCGACTGCCCGTTCGATGTTCGTGGGCGGCGACCGCCAACAACCCGGTACTGTCGACCGAGATCTCCCGGCGGGCGATCCGCATCCGCCTGGATGCCAAGATCGAGCAACCATGGTTGAGTCGCGAGTATCGACACACGGATCTCAAGGGTTGGGTGATCGCGAACCGCGCCGAGTTGGTGTGGGCGAATCTCGTGCTGGTTCAAGCTTGGATCGCAGAAGGCAGGCCGCGAGGTGCGCAAAAGCTCGGAATGTTTGAGGATTGGGCGGACGTGCTGGGAGGGATTTTTGAGGTCGTGGGCATCGCGGGATTTTTGGGAAATCTCGCCGATGTCTACCAGCAGTCCGACCCGGAGTCTGAGGCGTTTGCTAGGTTCGTGACGGAGTGGTTTACCCAGTTCAAAGACGAACGGGTTACTGCTGACGACCTCCTGCCGGTTGCCTTGAACCATCTTGATCTGGGCGAGGGCGCGGAGCAGGCGCAGAGGATCAGGCTCGGCATAGTCCTAGCGCAAAACCGGGATCGGCTTTTTGGATCCCTGCGCCTCGAAATGGCCGAGAAATACCAAGGTAGCAATCGATACCGGCTGGTATCGATTCAGCCTTAACGGTCGATGGCAAATTGGTGGGGGTCGTGGGAGTGGTGGGGGCTTTTTCCCTCCCCTTGGCTCTCTTGATGATGACTCCTCTGATGATTAGGCGCTATGGATCAAGGGGGAATAACTCCCACCACTCCCACGACTCCCACCGGGACCGATGTAGGCGTGCATTGGGGGGGGGAAATAGGGCACGGATTTGCAGGAGCAGCGAAAATCACTTTCGATAGCAAAGGAGATCAATCCGATGGCAATGAAAGGCAACACGAGGTGTGCAGTTCCAGAGTGCAACAACCCAATTTCGGGTTACAACAACCTTTGCGATGAGCATCGCCTTCCCGGCATGGCCGTCACGGAGGATGAGAGCACGATGGTGATAACAATCTGGTACGCGGAGCACGGCGACGAAGTTGGCACCGTCGTCCTAAACGACTGGGCGCTCGGCAATCTGTTCGGTGGACGTGTCGGATTCGAGGTCAAGCTTGCCGAGCAGGGGTTTGTAAGTGTCCGCAATCTCGCCACACCCTTGGAACTGCAGAACGCGCGCCGGCCTTCTAAGGGAAAAAAACTTGGCAAATGGAGTGGTCCTTGGCTGACGCAATATGAGTGGGAGGTCGAGATCCCAAAGGGGCCAGAATGAAGCTTTATCACGTGACAACGCGCGACCGGGCCAATGCGATCTTGAGGGGAGGCTTCAAGGACGGTACAGCAAACTACATGACTGATCGAGAGTGGTCAGGTGCATGGCTTTCTGATCAACCCTTGGGCTGCAACGAAGGACTACCGCTAGATGCCGAGGTCGTGTTCGAGATTGAACTGGATTTACCGCAAGGTGCCATATCTGATTACGAATGGGTCGAGGAGGGGAAACCTTACCGCGAGTGGCTAATGCCTGCGGCCCTCATCAACAGACACGCGACCCTCCGCGAGTCGGGAGCAGAAGATAGACGCGAATCTGATTAAGAGAATCACAGAATCGTTCACTTGAAAAGCCGACTCTGACCCCTGCGAACCCCGCAGGTGCAGAAGATTCCCTGGCGCATCGGAATGGTCATCCGGGGCGGCGGTCTGCAAACGCTCGCTGGGTGTTGATTTTGGGACGCCTGTGCCCAAACTCTGCCCAAACAATGCGTACTGTCGGTTAAATGCGTGAACCACTTACAGCCCACCATGGCGCGCGCAGCAACGGTTCATCGGGTTCTAAATTTTGGCGATGTAAAGGGTTGCGGAAAATGTTGCCGCCGGGTTGGTTGGGCCGGTCGCTCCAACCCGAAGACGTGGGGAGAAACTCTTTAGGCCATCCTCAAAAGATGCGTGCATAAATGCTTTAGGCATACCCTCTTTATTTTTCAACAGCTCACTCCTGACCGCTTCGCATTCTTTCAGTTCGAGACAATTACTCTGGTGGCAGAATGCAAGTAAGTCAAAAGCACGTAGCACCGGAATCGGCAGGGAGAGGAAATTGGCCTCCAGAGTTTTAATCGCGCTAAAGTCATTGCTAAGTGCAGGCAAGCCAAGGGTCACACCTGCAGCGAAGGTGTAAGCCTCACCACGATGAACGTGCCCCTCGTATTGCGCACCTAAGCTCTGAAAGCCCGCCCATGAAGCTCCCACTCTTGATGTGCTTAGGAAAGATTGAAAGTATACAGGGTCGAGTACTCGGAGGATGTCCGCCTTCAAGGCCTTGTCCAGTTGATGAACGAACTTATCTTTGTATTTTCCCAGCCATCGTAACTCCAAATCTACTTCTTGGACTATCGCTGGTTGGACACCATAGAGATCCCTGAGCGTTTTGAAAGGCCGAACTTCATTGGCGAGGAAGAACTGTATGAGGGCGTCAGAATCGCAGAGCAGCACGGCAGGGTTTGGCATCCCCGTGGATTCCTTATTCTTCCACTCCCGCGTAAATATCCCCGAACCGCTCAACGACCTCCGCTTCATCAATCATGAGGTATTCCGCTGCCTTACCCAGACTTATTTGGCAGTTGTGGTATGCGTCAACGACCAACTTGACGTACCCGACCGGTAGTCGTATTGGCCTGGGGCTCAACGTGGTGGTCCTCTTCCCGAGCCATTCCTTCGCGTTGTCCGGGCCTATCGATTCCAAATACTCATCGGTCAAGAGTGCGTGGGGAGACGCGTCATGCAGTTCGCTGCTAATGTCAGCGCGCTTCAACTCCTCAGCTGTCTCCGGTGCGATCAAGCCCGCTTCGACGGCGGCATTAACAACGGTGCGCTGCTCAAGGTGCGTGTTGGCGACGAGTCGAGCCAATGATCGCGTCGATAGATTTGTCCATTTAATGCCGTTAGTCTGGGCGATGTGAACAAGAACCGATTTCGGCACAAGGCACTCTTGTGCGAATGCTTGAGCCCGCATCTCCAATGGGTCTGCTGAGTTCTCCCTATCGAGAAAGTCCAACGAAGCGCCGACGTAGGTCGACTCGAATATAGCGTGCCCGACTTCGTGCATCAATACCATGTTGCGCCGAAACCAGGTGACGTGATGTGTATTTGCAAAAACGCATGGTCGGGATGCGGACTGAGCGCCGACTGAAAAGCTGCAGCCCTCTAAGCGGGATTCTTTCAAAGGAGTTTCAAAAACCAACACCCCCAACGATCGCAGCAAACCACGCAAAACCTCGCCGCTGCCCTTCTGGCCGTAGGCTAGGCTGGTCCCCTCCCTAAACATCCGTGCGGCAGACCGGCCTTGTTCACGCGGAGCTGCTTGTAAATCGGTCGAGTTGCGAATTGACTCGAAAAGCGTTTTCCATTGCAGCGAGCGATTGCGAGTGACTGCTTCCAATTCGTTTAGATAGTGTCCAAGCTGGCGGATCATGACGACACATTCTCGGTCCGCATCGACGAGATCTGGCCCACGAAATTTGAACCAAATGGCGGGTGTCACGTCTTCTTCCTTCAGTCCTTTGGTCGCCTTAGAGGTCGCGCGCAGGACTGAAGGCGGCACACTGAACACAGCTGAGAGAAGGGGTAGCACGGATTCCGGAATCGGTCGCTGCCCTGCCGACCACTCCGCAAACACAGTCGGACTAATCCCAAGCAAACCAGCGCAGGTGTGGGCATTCAATCCGGCTGAATCAAGCACGACTTGTAGCATTATCGAGAACTCCGTTCGCTTTGGTTGAAGTCGAACGTGACAGGAGGCGCAGAGGTCTGCGGTCTAACCGTCGTGTTCAGTGTGGTGAAGTCCACTTAGAAAAGTACAACGGCAAAGCATACATCAATATACGAAGCCGTCAAGCGATTTCTTCAAATGCCTTTACAGGGCACTTCAACTCGCAGTGTAACCGAAGGTTTACAGACTCCTCAATTACCCCGGTAACCACTAGTATAGACGAGGCTGATCGCCAAAGGTTGCACTTTTAGACAGGGCCACCGGAGGGCCGAATCACGGTTCTTTAGGAATATCGACGCGCGGCGGACTGCTGATCCGGCGAGCGGGTTGAGATCGCTGGCCGGGCGCGGCTTTCACAGCGACTCTGCCCAAAGTGTGTCCGGGAAGATGAATCGGCCTCTCAGATCCTTAAAGCTTTCTACGATGAACTCATCGACCCGCCCTACCACGCATTATTCTTCCTCGTCCTCGTAGTCCTCGGGGATCAACTCGCAATGCACTTTGTCCAGCAAGCGCAGCACCTTTTTATCTGTCATCCTCGACACGTCCTCGCAGACCGTCCGCTGTCGGAAGTCAAACGGGTCCCAGTCCTCTGGGTGAATCTCCAACCAGTTCTCCGCATGTTTCTCCAGCCGAAGCACGACCCTGCCTTTCGACCAGAGCGGTCGGATTATGGCGAAATCTTCGAAATACAGTCCTGGCCTACTGTTCAGGGGGAGTAACGTTGACTCGTAAGCAGTGAGCGGATGGCTCTTGACGAAATCGATCAGCGCATCCACTTGCGCCCTCCTGCGCTCCAAAGCCAGCACCTTCTTCTTGACGTTCTGTTCCGGTCGCATGGTGGATATGATAGCTCGCCGAGTTGACTAGCCGGTCGGTGGGACTCTGGCCCGCCTCCTTCCGCGGCCTATCCACCATCCCCGATCGAACACCCAACCGTAGTGCTCAGTAATTCTTCGGTAAACGCGAGTGATCGCGGCGTCAAGATCGTGAATTATCACATCGACCTTGTCGTCCAACATTGTGCGGTCCAGAGTTGCGCGATGGATGAGGTCGTGTCGCGCAAGAATCAGCGAATCGATCGAATCAAAGAGAGACTGAGCTCGCCGGTGATACGGCTTTCTAAGCGCACTTGCAAGATCGAGTCCAGGGTCCAAACCGGCGAAATGCCGACAAACCACCGCAGGCCTTTGAAAAGGCAGCGTCTCGGCAACCTGCTCCTCAACCGTGTTTTTGCCGTCAGCAATTGCAAGGAGCTGATCCCCCTGTAAGCGCACGCCCTTCAGAAAAGATGCCTTTTTCGCAGAGTACCGAAGCAGCGCCACGAACGTGGACTTGAAGTAGTCCTCCACTGCAGCCACAAGGAAGGGCACCAAGGTGTTGTTAGCTAATACTCGTGGATCGATCTCAAGGAGGAACTCGAAGTTCTTGAGAGCCTTCGCTGTTTGCATTGGCTGGTGAGGGAACTCCCGTGCCTGATGACACGTGGACGCCTTTATCAGGTTCATCCCGAAACGCTCGAATGCGAGATGGCACCCCGAAGCAGCGGCGGTCGGAGGTCCCGTGTCCGGTTTGAGATACCTCCTCGGACCCTCGTCAGTGCGAAAACGTCCTCCGAAGCGTCGCTGTAGATCGGAGATTGTCCTGTTCTGGTGGATCAGATCGTAATAGCTTCGTGCGATCGGCGTGCGAGTGTGAACAACAACGTGTCCTTGCCCGTCGAGGTGCATCGACAACTCAACCCCACACCACGATCTATAGGCCGTGGTGTCGAACCAGTTGAACTGCTCGAACCGGGTAGACTCGAACTTCAGAACGCCGGACTTCTCGTATCCCAACAGCGCCACGAACTCGCGCACAGCCTGGGCACTGGCGCCTGCCGGAAGAACACTCTCAGACTCGTAGCTCATGCTCTGGAATTGTACTCAAGCTGGTCCGACCTCGCCCTGAAACTTAGAGTTGCATTCTCAGCCGTCCAAGACGTGGTGGGGTTCCGCCTCGCTTGACGCACTGGATGGAGAAAAATCGTGCCCAAACTGTGCCCATCACCTCTTTACAGGTTTACAGGTCGTCACCGGACCGCACACACTCCCCCACCCGCAGAATCGCAAGTGATTGCAAACTATAGAAAATGCAGAGGTGAAAAAAGTGGGTTGGACGATTAGAAAACCTCCGGGCCTACCCTTTCATCCCCTATCCATCGGTGTTTTCAGCATCTTCCGTTTTTGCGATGGTGCATTCGAAGTCGTTCGGTTGCGACCTGTTGCGCGGCATCGGGCAGAGTTCGGGCAGCGTTTAACTTGCCCGAGAACCCTGAGGAGTGTAATGTTTCACGGCATGAAAACAGTATGGACGTTGACGCTGCTCCTTTTGGCGTGCCCGATGTATGCGCAGGACGCGTCCGGTGTGGCCAGAGTCTACAAAGATCAATTTGTTCAGTTGCACTCAAGAACTACATCGATTCTGCATAGAGTCGAAGAACTCATGAGGGGCGATCCCACGGACCGCGCCATCCTCAACTTGGAAGAGGAAACGAGTGCACTCCACCAGCTTATCAACCACCTAGGCGAGGACACGCTTCGGTCGAATCTCGATGAATTGAAGAAGGGACACTCTCCCAATAAGACTTTCCTGTTCGTTTCATCCGGCTGCACCGAAATGGGTTTTGTTCTGGAGGCACTTGACAACTTCATGGACACCAAGGATCGGGCCTTTCTGGGATTCGCGAAACGCGGTGAGGACATCACTGGCGCGGTGCAGGAGATACTTTAGGTTCGCCGGGTGAAACGATCAGACGCAATTCGAAGTGTAGGGCCGAGCGTAGTCGCATTCGGTTCTCGGATTGCGTCTGCGAATAGACTGGCCCCTCCACCTTTCCCGCCGATCATCGGAACTGGCTTTGTAGTAGATTCGCGCGGCCTCATTGCCACAAACCGTCACGTACTCGAAGCAATGGAGAGGATTCCGCACGAGGCCCGATTTGTGATGGTGTTCCCACGGCCTGAAGTGCTTGACGAGACAATTTTCGCCGGAGTCCTGACGCGACCGATATTGCGAGCTTTCATACTCGACGCGGTTGAGGCTCCGGCTCCTCTTTTCGGTGAGGCGAACCCCGATGTTTCGTTTGCGGAGATTGACCTTCAAGGGCTCCCTAGTTTGGATGTTTCTGCCGAAGCCAACGTGATTCAAGTGGGTTCGGAGGTCGTTACGATGGGTTTTCCAATGGGCGAACAATACCTGTCGCCATATTCAACTGAGACTGTTTCACAGATCAGTCCGTTCGCACGCCACGGCATCATCAGCAGCGTACTGCCCTGCGAATGCAAACATCCACATGGATTCTCTATTGACGTTCTTTCGGAAGGGGGCGCGAGCGGTTCGCCGATCTTCCTCGCCGAGGAAGCCACGGTCATCGGGATTCTTCACGCCGGCGTTAATCACGCCCCTGTCACCTACGGCGTTCCTGGATGGATCTTGAAGCAAGGTCTGGATCAATTGCGCAGGGATTGGAAACCTATTCAGGCGAAGGCAACGCTGAATGAGGTTGTGGAGGCCGAGAAATCGACGGAAGCGAAACCGCTCGAATGGACGAGGATTATCCGGGTCCCGCCAGACAAGCAAGGGTAAAGTAAGAACGGCGGCCAAGCCGCATACATCAGCGCATTGGGATTGCACCTGCAGCTTGCATCCGAAGCTCTTTACCTAGTGCCAGATTCCGACCACCTCAGCCCGGCCCATGCCCTTTTCACACAGAATTTCATCCCAAGCGAACCGGCCCGCGCTGCCACATAAGAATCAGTTGCTTCGACACGCGCCACTCAGCAGAGTTTCGCCCATCGTGTCGGGTACAAACCGCGATCGACGGTTTACGGCGGAACCGGAACAGTGAAACGTGCCAATCGGGCACCGGTTTCTTCCTGTGGTGGAGTAAGGTTCGTCAAGCGGCACATTGCTGACGAGTCCGCATAGCGATGACAATTGGACCAGGGCTGCGAACCATCCTGGCCCGCGCCTCGCGTTCCCACCCTCTGTTTACCTCGTTTGCCTTGGCGGCACGTGGAAGTGGTTGTAGAAGTGGCCGCTGACCCGCGAGGTCACATACGACTGTCTGATCTTACAGGCGTCAGAAAATAAGGGTCAAACGCAGAAGGGGGTGAGAACAGGACGGGTGGAATATGCACCCCCTGATCCCCCTTCAAAGCACTCTCTACTTGATCGGCTCAGGGGGAGGGTTACCGCTTGCACGTAAGAATGTGAACAAATCTCTCATATAGTATTCGTGGCAAAAACCCGTGCCAGTGTTCTTTGGTCCCACGCCGCATGGGTCGTCCCCGCCGACGTGAAGCACTGCAACGGATGCTTTGTTTGAGACCCTACCGCAACTGGGAGAGATTCCTATGCCGTGCGCTGCCAGCGCAGGTACGGTTTCTTTCCAAAACCAATTTTTTATTTCCCCGGATTCTCGCTTGTTGAACGCGAAGACAACATGCAGCTTCCGATCTAATCCGGCCAGCAGGAGGTCTGAGTACGTGAAGTTCGAAAGGAATGTAAAGTCGTAGGTATCTCCATTAAAGACGGCGATAGTTTTATTTGGACAGTGCGGGGAGGAAGAAGTATCTAGGGTCGAACAACCTTCCAATTGCATCCAAAATTCTTGAGTACCCGGGGTTGCTATGTACGTGCTTGAGAGTACCGGGCTGCGGCTTATCATCATGAAATGAGCCGCACGAACGCCGCCACCCGACAAGCCTACTACATGAATAGAATGCCACGGATGGTTTAAGGCCGTATTTTCACTGCTCGCCAGTAACAGCGTTTTTTCTACAGCTCTAAGATCATCGAGTTCCCAAATTAAACCCTTGTTTCCGTAGAGTTGGCCCGTTCCAGCGGGAGGAATCGAGCAGTCCACCGGTTGGGGATAGGCAGAGTGAGTACTCTCACCTTGGTCGCGGTCATCAAATGTCACGACTGAATACCCCTTAATCGCCAGCTGAGCTATCACAGCGCCAGTCGCCGAGGGGCCGATTAACCCTAATTCCTGTTGGGATGGAAAGCAACTATAGTGTCCATTCAAGAAAAAGATTAGATCGGTCTTCTCAGGCTTCACTCCGGCATTCGTTAAATAAGCCACGAGGTGCCGCGTATCTCCCGATGCATCTGAAACGCTTATCGAGAATCTTTTTGTCAGAACGTCAACAGGAGTTGAATTTCCGCTGAAACCAGCCGGATAGTGAATGGTTAGATAACCCACCTGTTCGATGCTCGTCGTCGCTTCGAGCATGCGACTTTCCACTAGGGCGCGATACCGCGCACGAACCTCTTTCGCAGCTCTGTGGATACTTGATCCAGGGTGCAATGTTGATATCCAGTTTGTGCTGAGATATCCGTAAACCTCGGATGACGCCCTTTGGTCCTTACCGCGATTATAGGAGCAACCTTCTTTTTCGGTTTGGCAATCAGCGCATCCAGTTTGATGCAAGGTGGGCGCGAAGCCGGCGGAAACAAGCGGAGCGTTTTGCGGAGAATTCCCGACCGGCCAGGAGACCACATTATTTGGGATTGGGAAGCAACCTGAAGGCGAAGCGAACGGGTGAACACATGTGGGCGCGGCAATCGGTGATTGCTCTGAATGTCGACTTTGAGAAAATACTGTTGGGAAGTCAATAGCACATGAAATCAGTAACACCGTGGAAGTGAAACATCCGCATTTGGTGTTCATAGCGGCACAAGCATATATCCCTATTGTATGAAGATCAACAGTCCACGGAATCGGCTGCCGATATCTCACCGGCAAGAGAGCGAAGAACCGCCTTCGCATCATCACCGTTGCTCCTGGCGGAATCTATGAACTCCCTGCTGCGGAGTCTACACTAGCTTCACTGCTCCAATTGTTGTTGCTCAAGCACCTTCAAACAATTCGCAAGCTTGATTGCTCGCGCAGGTTTCTTGTTACAGATGTTCTGCAGCGTAGGCTGGTTGATTCCTTTGGCGCATGAATTCCCGCTTGGGGACTTTCGCGATCCGCGCCAATTGTTCGTCATCCGCAACAACATTCCCTCTCCGCCTATACTCGATGGTCTGAATTCCAGCAGCCTCAGATCCTCGCCCTCTTCCCAATGGCGGTCGGATTCCTTCCCAATGTAGATTGGCGGCCAGTTTGGACCGAAGTGCGGCGGGAGCCGTGGCGAGCCCGCCTCCATCGCGGTCAACGTTTGGTAGGTTCCGAGCCTGTGTTTGTGTCGCTTAAGCGATTCCCCGAAAAAGCTGGGCAATCGTCGTGTCCAATGTCTTGGCCAGAGTGTGCAAAGTCGAGATCGTCAGATTTTTCTCTCCGCGCTCGACTGCTCCGATGTAGGTCCGATGCAGCCCGCTGATGGCTGCGAACTCTTCCTGTGACCAGCCCTTGCGCGTACGCATCTTGCGGATCCGCTCTCCCAGTTGCCGCTGAATCTGTTGCATCCAGTTGATTCTGGGAGTACGCTACTTTTCGGTCTACCACTTGTGGATAGACCACTTATAGATAGCACAGCCTCCCCCACAGCTGACATGGGTTCGCGCAAACTCACCACGTCCGGCCCGCGCGGCCCAGGGGCTGTCAAAGAACCGCGCTTCAAAGGGAAACAATGGCAGAACGCAGTTCTCGTCAACGGCTAAACGCGCGGCGGGATGGCTACTCATCGTGAGCACGGTCGCACTCGTGGCCTGCGACTGGGGAGAGGGCAATAAGCGGAGATGGCGATGCGGGTTACAGGGCGTTCCCGGCGAACTCAATGATCCAGTTCCGAACGAACCAAGAAAACCATGGAGGCGCGGCGTGTCTATCAAGATGCTGGCGATGGCAATTACTGCCTTTGCCTTTTCCCTTGTGCTGAGTGGGTGCGATAACTTCCAAGCTAAACCTGTTCGGCCAATGAAGCAACCTTATCAACGATTCATCCCTGTCCCGCCTCAGCCAGAGAATCTGCAAGGAGTGCCGTGGTCGGGGGCGCTGGCATTAGACACCAAAACGGGGCAACTCTGTCAGACCTATCCGCATGAATTCGTTCCTTCTAACAATTCGCCGAGTCCTCTACCCTCCTCACCTCCGGCTAAGACAGCAGAGGAACTCATCCAAAAATATAATGCGGAGTCTCAGCAAGCTTTGGGGTGGCATGACATTCCCTTGTGTAAGCATCTCTTTGAGTCGCTCCCCGACTAAGGGCAACGCGAGGCAATTGCAGAATGCACGTGATAGGAATCAATGATGCGGGCACGCTTGGCGATTCCACGCTAACGCCAGCGACTCTTGGTGATGTGCGTAATCCGCGAATCTCCGCGTTCGTCGCCGCTGATCTTGAAGACGTGCGGATTCTGCAGTGTCGTTTTAATTCTGAACTCGCTTCGTTCTTGCTTGTGAACGATGAGGGACTTTCGGAGTTACGCGAGCACGACTTTACTATCACTCCCCTTGGGCAAGTTGACGACACAGAGATGTTCCGGCGACATCGAACCCCTCGTGGCGTCCGGGGATGGCTGCTGTTCTTTTGTCTCCTGCTCATCGTTGTGTTTCCGGCGACTGTTGTTTATCAGGTACGCGGAACGGTTGACCTGGTGCGACAAGGGGTCTGGACGGAACCCCCGCTAGTCGGGAGGATTCTTCAAGTTGCCAGCGTCGGACTTGCCGCCTTCAGTTTCACTGCAGGCTTGCTATTGTTGCAGAAGCATCGCAGTGCTGTGACCGTCGCCAAGGTGTTCCTGGTAGCAGTCACAGGTAATGCGATCGCTCTCTATTTGTGGAATGTGACAGCTCATTGGTCTACGCTCCCCTATGACTCCGTTATTGACTTGGCAGCAGCCATACTGGTTCGACCTCTTGTGTTCACGTTTGTCTGGTACGTGTACCTTGCTAATTCAAAACGTGTCCGGAACACTTATCCGTCCGCCCACCGCAAGAAACTTCAGACACACCAGCAATAGCGTCGGAGGCGACCATCGACGAACAAACTGATTCGGGCAAAACGCAACCGCCGCAGACGGTCACACCCCGATGGACGTGGACTGTGCAGTCTGAGAAAAGCAAACTGAACAGCGTAGGAAGGCGAGGCTGCATGTCACGCCAACAACTTGCCGCTATCATGTTTCTCCTGATCACGTGCTGCCTGCTTTGTGGCTGTGCAGCAAGTCAGAATGTGCTGAAGGACTCGCCTGCGTCTGATGGTTCCGTCGCCGGTTTCTGGCTCGGGCTTTGGCACGGCGCGATTCTGCCTATCACCTTCATCGGTTCACTTTTTCTAGACAACGTGAATGTGTATGAAGTGCATAACAATGGCGGCTGGTACAATTTTGGTTTCCTCTGGGGTGCGTTTATGGTGTTGGGCTGGGGAGGCAGTGCAGCTAGTCAATCGACCAACAGCAGGGCATAAACCTGCGCCGAACCCTGCACTCCGAGGGAGAATTCTCTTCCAAGATGGCAGTAGCCTCATAGCGGCACAGGTCCTTCGGTCCTACTCTTCTCCTCCGGCGATCCATCTCCCCAAGTAGCCTCCAGGCCGGTCGTTCTCTTAAACAGGTCGAGGATCTGGTGCTCACTCTTACGCAATTCCTCGATGATCTCCTTCTGTGGGCGCAGGCATTCCGTGACTCTCCGGGCGTCTCTGAAAGCGTTTATCAGCTCCATACTTTGGATCGTCCGCCAGGGCTCCTTCAGCGTAGCAATCCGACCGATTTCCTTCTCCAGTCGCACACTGTAAGGTGGAGGCTCCTTCCAGCGCACGCCTTCGATCTCGGACAGGTAGTACCTCAGCAATCCCGCCCGGTCGAACCTCTTGGGCTTGTGATATCTGTGTCGAGCACGGGCGAGGCTCTTTAGCGCGCTGAATGTGATCAACTTTCCGAACACGGGGTCAGACTGAACCGGGATCTTCCCGATCTGGCAATACTTCAAGACCTCACACTCTGTTACTCCCCACAACTTTCCCGCTTCCTTGAGCGGGATGACTGGTCGCATCTTGAGCGGTTGAAACATGTTCCTCAGCCACTCAGCCGCTCGCTGGCCGGGTCGCGCGACGATGGTCCACTCGAACATGGGGCTGGCCTTCACGACCCGAAGGTATTTGTTCTCAACCAGAGCGCGGAGGCGTTCTACCGGGGTCTCGATGAGCTGGGCGAGATCCCTGATTGAGATGGAGCCGATGGTGTTCGTGGTCAAGGCTTCCAGAGCGGTTTCCATGAGCACATCGTAACCGGACACGCGCGATTGACCGAGCGAGGTGGGAGGTTTATTTAGGCGCTGGAGAATTACCTAAATCATATTGGACCCTGGGGGGAAATTGCATGGTGAGATGGATGGTGTAAGTAGTTGATGATGGTGACGGTTTGTGGATGTTCCGAAGGGGTGGGAATTCGGCGAAATCGGCCCGATTGGGGGATTCGGCTCTCGCATCCACCCGGTTCCGGATGTTGATGTTTCAGACTGCGAATTGGGTTGCGACGCCCCAAAAAACATGGACTTAGTGTCCGGATAGCTCGTTATCTGACCCGGAAAGCGAGTTTCAACTTCCCAGAAGCCCGACTTTAGCGGGGATCACGGATCACGTCTGGGATTTGAAAGAACTGTTCTCCGCGTAAGATATAATTTCGGCCGTGACGGAAAAGAACTTCACTGTTGAGCAAGTCAAGGCCGCTCTGCTGGCCGTGCGAGACAAGATCACTCCCGCCCAACTCCTCATGCTGAAAGGGCACTATGGCTGTCGCATCGCTTCGATGGGGAAAATAGCAGCCTTCGGCGGTTACGGGGAGAACTTCAAGACGGCGAACATCCAATACGGCGGACTCTGTGGCCGGCTCGCGGAGCACTTAGGTTTCACGCCGGAAGGCAAGTGGTCTAAGACCTTCACGATAGCGACTGTTCTGCATGACCAGCCGGATGAGACTGGAAATGCCAAGTGGCGGATGGATGACGTGGTAGCCACCGCCCTAGAAGAACTCGGATGGGTTACCCGGAGCACTGTTTAGGGCCAACGCAAATTTCGGCCACTACCGATTTGATCTGTTCTGATCGTGGATTGCGTGGAATATAGACTTTGATTTCCTCTGCTGGTCTAAAGTCGCCAACCATAATGACAGCTGCCTTCCAGCGCTACATCGGCATCGATTATTCCGGCGCTCAAACCCCGACTTCTAGCCTGAAGGGGCTGCGTGTCTACGAAGCTGACTGTGCAACAACTTCGCAGGAGATTGCCGCACCTGCTGACCCGCGAAAGTACTGGACTCGCCGGGGTATCGCTGAGTGGTTGGTTGCGAGCCTGGCAGCAGGGCCGCAAACGCTTGTCGGCATCGATCATGGGTTTTCATTTCCCCTGCAATATTTTGAGAAGCACTGTTTGCCGCATAACTGGCCATCGTTTCTTGACGACTTCCAGCGGCATTGGCCGACCGACGAGGATCGCACATACGTGGAGTTTGTTCGCGACGGTATTTGCGGAAACGCCGCCGCTCGTACTGGGAATACCCGCTGGCGCCGGATCACGGAATTGCGAGCAAGAACAGCCAAGTCGGTGTTCCACTTTGATGTTCAGGGATCGGTCGCGAAGTCCACGCACTCCGGACTCCCATGGTTACGATATCTTCGGCAGTATCTCGGCGACCAGGTGCATTTTTGGCCGTTCGACGGCTGGGCTGTGCCACGAGACTGCTCGGTAATCGCGGAGGTCTATCCCGCGCTGTGGAGTAGGAAATTCGCGACCGAAGGACGAACTCCCGACCAGCACGACGCTTTCGCGATCGCCGAATGGATGCGACGGGAGGATGCAAAAGGTACGCTGATGCAGTTCTTCACTCCTGAACTTCAACCATCCGAGCGCAAGACCGCTGAGGTCGAAGGATGGATACTCGGGATAACGTAGGCGTTGGAAATCAGCTCGATTACCGGGCCGCCAAAAAAGGGAATCTCAAAGATGAAGCTCGGCGGATTTTGAGTTCCACAGTGGGTTCTGAACCGTTAGGAAAATTCTCTACTCTACTTGATTCTTCAACCGCTTACAAGCACGCCGATTCCCACCGTTATGATCCGTTCTGCCGCGTTTTGAGCATGGAACTACTACAGTTTTACTACAGTGGACCGAAGCAACTGGAACTCGCTGACATCTACGTTCACACGGTAGGGTTTTTCGAGAGCAGGTCAGCCCAGCCCTGGAAGTGTTCCGTTTTTGTAACGAGTCAAACTAGGCTCAGGATAAGGGAAGTGACGCCTATCGGCAAGGCGAGCGAGTGCGCCATGCCGAGAACGACCACCCAATGTGTATTGAAAATGGGCAATTTAGAGACGATATTCCTGAAATCGTAACAACAGTAGAAAACAAAAGTCAGCCATGCTACAGGCAGGTACCATGGGCGCTCTTCCACTAGTTGCACGCCCCCGGGACCCACGAAGACTTGGAGATATCTTATGCGCAACCTCGCTGTCGTTCTTGTGATTCTGTGCGTTTCGACACCAACCCTGCCAGCAGCGGTTGCTCAGACTACGCCGCCAGCCGCAACGCAGCCAACCACCTCAACCGACGCCTCCAAAGCGACCGGCCAGCGGATCGGTACGATGGTATCTGCTGCCGTTGATACCGCATTTCCAGTGATCGGAAAGATTATGGACCTATTTAAGACCAAGAAGCCTGATGAGAAAACGACTCAGGCGGATGTGCAAAAAGCTGTAAAAGCAGCGCAAGACGAGTTTAAAAAAACCGCTAAAGAACAACTTCAGCCAGTGGCAACAGTCTCCAAAGAACTTGGGGTCATTCAGGCGTTTGCCGCCGCAGGGGTAAAGGCGCGAGCAAATATCGCAACCATAACGAGTTTACTAACACAGTCTACTCCTAACTACACCAAGATTGCGTTGGAATGGAAGATAGCTAAGAACAACCTTGCAGATATTCTGACCCTGAAACCCGCCGACATTCGTGCTATTAGGGAACCTACAATTCAAGAACGTTGTCTGGATCTACAGAGCTCGCGTAACGATTTGATGGTCCGAATCGACGCAAGCCTAACGGAAGCGACTAGCAAAGATCCAAAAGATTTCTCAAAACAGGAATTACAGGATCAAATATCGGCGATGTCCGCGTTGCTGAAGGGCTTCGACTCGCTAGCAGCTATCGAGCTTGCGACGCTGCAGGATGACATCGACGGCCTGAGCAAATGGGCGAATGGTTCTGCGGGCCTTCCCAAGAAAGAAGCGCCACTCAAAGCACCTAGTCCCAGCCTTCTGGAATTCGTAACCGCGGCGCAAACTAAAATTAAAAAGGCTCTGGAGCAGCACTAGAGCCCATGATTCGGTGCCCCAAACTCGCCGCCGGCCTCGCGCTGCTTGCGCTTCTGCATGTCTGTCATTGCCATGCGCAGAGCGATACCCCCAAGTTGAAAGTGGCGATCGTCGCGGTGACCGAGTTCGATGATAAAGACCTACAGGATCAACTGTTGACCGATTCTATCAAGAGCGCGCGCGACGGTTTGATGGGCTTTTTCGAAAAGAATTTTAATGTTACTCCGACGGTCTTTACCGTTCACGACGAAACAACGTCAGACTATCTGAGAACTTGGTTGTTTCGGGACCTGTCTAATGATTCGACCCCTTCAGTTCACCTGATCTTTTTCTTAACCCATGGGTTTGCGGTAAATAATCCGGACAGATCAAGTTTTAAGCATGAGATCTTTCTGGCGACTTCAGAGACGGACTCGAAGAATTTCTACGGAAAGTCAATTAGGGGTGCGGAATTGATTGAAGCGTTCCAGAACTTGCCGAAAAGGTCCATCATGTTTCTTTTCTTGGATTCTTGTGGCTCCGGCGCAATCGACGGCGAAAACCTGCAAAAGACCTTAACTCTCCAGCCCGATTTTGCGACTAGATTGATGATCCTCGCATCTGCACTGCGAGATCAGTCCGCGTTTCGGGCTAGGTTCTCCCAAACATTGCTAACTATTTGGCAGAGTCTCAAGCCTGAGTGTCACAGCGGACGGACGAATATCGAGAAGTTTCTTACTGCCTCTATAAAAACTGCCCCCGGTGTCTCCCCGGATGTTGAGCAAAATGTCCGCCTAGTGGCTCCAGGTGCGCCTGATTTTTGCATTGAATCTTTTAACTACACACAACGGCTAGCATTTCTCTTCAACGCCGCCCCGGATGATGCCAGCTTGAGCCTCCAGGCGGCTGATTCGTCGATCCAAGATGACCTAGTAGATATGCGACCCGGAGAATTGAGGCCGGTTCTTTTACGCCCAAAAACCTATACGATGGTTGCCAAGCGCAAGTCTACTGATGTCAGTGACGGCTCTCAGGTTGAGACACTGGAACTCAAGGATGTGCCCGTCGCTATAAAAGTGTTCTTTAGCAATGACCCCCTGGATAAGGCAGAAGCCGATCAGAATGTGGCCGATTACCTAGATTCCCGAGAGATCTATTTGCAACAAGCCGACAATCTGCATGAATCGGCAGCAAAAATCGGCGGAGCTGTGAGCGCCGTGGTCGAGACGAAGACCAAGCGGCTCGCGTCTGAGGAGCTTGCCGCCATTGCCCTACTTCGAGATGCAAGCGCGAAGCTCCAAGCGACCCAACAGGCTATACGTGAGGCAGAGACGGCGCAGGCACACATCAGAGGACAATTGAGAAGTGGAAGCGGCGTTGGATTTACCGGTAGCGAGTACGGAGCAGTACGCATAACTCCCGAACAAGCAAAACAACTGGATGAAGCGAAACAGAGACAACAAGCAGCCGAACTAGATAGTAAATCTGCAGCGGAGCAGCTGAAGATCGCAAAGCGTAAAGAAGCGACTCTTCGACTAGCTCGAAGATCTCTGGAGGCCCGCAGGGCTAGAATAGCAAAGCTTCGCAATGCAGCCGAGGAAACCTTGTCCAAAAAGACGGAGGTCCAACAACTCCGTGAAAAACTCACTTCGCAGTTGGCGAAGACGTTTGGCAGTACACACTTGGTGGGAGAGAGGATTATCGTTCCACTTGGGAATGCGAATGAATTGAGTGGCGATCAGACAGATCAGTTTTCGCAGTTGTTTACGGTTTCTAACAAATATTCGCTTCGGTTCGAGCTGGAGCTGATCACCCAATCGCCTATTTCCATATCTGAACAGGTTAAAGCACGACAACGAGTCGAAACACTCTTGAGGATTTTCCAGCGGAACGGACTGTTAACGACTGCGGTGGCTCGCGCCGAGTGGGTCCCGGCCCGCGACCCGGCCAATGACGAAAATAAGGGACAGGTACAGGTAGTTCTTTCTTTGCAATAGGGTTGGTTTTATTGTTTTCTTACTGCCGTCTCCTTGAAGTCGAGGGTCTCCGTCTCGCATGGTGAGTCGAGGGCGCATGAGGCGATCACGACTTAGTTCGGAAGCGACGTCTTGGGCCATGCATGAAATCCCGGGTGCTGCGAACGGCTATCACACACACCATCTCAATGATAGTGTCGGGACTCGTCGCCCTCTAGAAATGTCCGGCCCGCCAAGCAGAGTCGTTCCTCCGCCGAGGGATTTGCGTCTTGCGGTAGGCGGGTGGCCCAACCAAGTTGCGGTTTGGCATTAAGGACGCACAAATCTACAAAGAAAGATTCGTTAAGTCAAGTGCACGAATCACTCATGGGGTTGACGCTTCCCGCCGCCATCAGGCACGAACGTCACATTCCTCACCATCAAGGGTTTCACGGCGGAGCTACAAGACCGCGCGGGATTAGAAAACTACACATTCCTAACCCCATGAGTCGAAATCGAGAAGGCCAATCTTTACGGGCTTTGCACGAGAGCCTTCTGCGCAGGTTTTCTAACGCCGCTGCCATAGAGGTATAGTGGAATGGTGGAACACCTCCTCCGCGCGGGAACAGGCGGACCCTCCACCATATGCCTGAACGTCAAGTTCTATCCAACCAGTTTAAGTTGAGCACCCTATCGGCCCACACGGCGACGATCTTGCATGACTCGTTTGGGATTCGAGCTAGGGAGTGTCGCCCGGCAGAGCAAATAGGTTCCGCGCTAAAGCGTCCTCGCTCTTGTCGTGGGTCTGCGACTTCCAGTAGGTCAAGTTGTGGCAATCCCTGCACCCGAAGACTGACGCGCCCGGCGGGAGATACAGCCGTCCTGCGCGCCTGCCGCATACCTTCCCGTCACGCAGGATGGGGCATCGAAACCAATGGCGCTTTCCCCCGAGGTGCGGGCGCGTGGTGGTGACCGGGATCAGGCACTCTTCCAGGAGCCTTAACTCGCCGCACAGGAGTGCGTCTTGGCGGCGGATGCGGATCGCCAGTCCGTCCGCGTCATTCTGAATCGAGTAGTCAACTTTTCCCAGAGAGCCCTGGGAGACTGTCCAAGACGAGTTGTCCGTAGTTCCCGACGGACATTTCCACGTTCCAGAGCGGTTGAACGATTCCACGGTAAGCGGTAGACACTGCTCCACCGTCAATCTGCTTGACCAACATGGCCTTCCCATTTCCCTACCTCCTGGACATCGCGAATCGTTTCCGAAAATCATTTGAGCGCGCGACGACTGTGCGCTGACCATGGGAGTGGGAGGCCGTTGAAAACAAAGAGACTCGTGCGAATTTTCGCGTCGAATTCGCGCGATTTTCTCGTCCCTTTCGCACAGAATAGGCGAACTCGGGGACTATTTCAATGATTTGTCGGCGCGGTGACCGTGATCCACTCTTTGCTAGTGTTTCTGAGCGTAAGGAATCCGGTAGCCGTGATCGTCTTCGTGCAGCTTTCCCATGCCGCCACTTGTCGCTTCGCAAAAACCCGGCGGGCGACACCATTGTCACGCGCGATGAGCCGCTAACCACGATCATTTGTGTGGTTTGGCGCTGGTGTGAAACGTTGGTTATGAATCGGGCGAAAACGTGTGTGTGATTGCTGGCATGAAAACCCGCCATTCCGGGAAACTTTTTCGGGCGTTTTGAAGGCAATTTCCCGCGTCATCCCGCGATAAGTGTAAGGACTTCCCCAAGGCGGGACAAACGGTTGAGGGGAGAAGGGAAAGAGATGGTCTCAGAGACACCCTCTGTGAGTGGGGGTGTGTGGATTTTGATTTGTGCTGAGCGCGCGGGGGCGCGGAGTGGAGATGTGTGGATTTTGAGGTGGGGGCGGGGGTGCGCGCGTGTGACGGGAGCGCGGGGGCGAACGGGAGCAGGAGTTCTTTGGGTAGCGAATGAGTTAATGCTTCTTGCGCGCTTTCTTCTCCAAGATGCCGCGCGCAGCAATCCGAGCCAGTGCGATCTTGCACACGGCTTGTACTTTTCTGTTGACTTCCACAGTTTTAGCAACTAGTCTTGCGCGCAATCAGCGAGCGGGATTCGCCAAGGGGGCGACGGATTCTCGGTTCCGTCAGTGATCCTGATCGCTGCTTCCCTTGAAGTGTGAATGGATTGCGCCCATGCGAGTTGTTCGCGGCGCATTTGTGCGGACCATTGATTTGCGTGGGTAGTCCGGCATTTGCCGGGTGGGCCGATCTGTTCATTTCATCAGGAGGAAGGTCGATGGCTTGCCTCGGATCAGGGTTATACCCGTTATTCAGCGAATGTTCAAACGCAGTCCTTCCCCAGACCGCTAAGCGCCGCGTCCGATTAGGTTCACTCGCGAAAACTCTTCTTTTTGTTTTAGGTGCCTTAATCGCCTCCCAGCATCTAGGGGCACAGGTCAGCGAATATGAGTTGACCACGCCAACTATGGCTTCCGGACCATCACTACCCGTCCCCTATGACGGCGTAGCTGAAAAGGTCAATCTTTCAAACGGGAACTTGAGCGTTAGCATCCCTCTGCTCACTCTCCCAGGGCGTGCAGGCAACAACCTGACGATTGCCATCAGCCACGACAGTCAGACGTATCACTTGCAAACACAAGCGTTCGATCAAGGCGAGAATGACGGTCAGACGAATTACATGCAGTACGTAGTAGGTTACCAACCCGCGGATTCGTTCCCCCAAATGCCGGGGAACCCTTATTGGCGACTCCAGATACCGACGCTTATCGCATATCGCGAGCTAGATGCAATATTGTCGTACTGTCCGGCGGGGCCACCTTGCGCTGGCGCTTCCCCGGTCTATACGGACCACTTCGCATACCTGGACTGGGATGGGACTCGGTATGATTTTGGCAACTCGGAGCTCTGCTATTGGGTTGGTCCTTGCTCAGAGTATCAACCACCTGCCAGCGTATTGTCGCCGGTTCATGTCAGCTACGTCACCGGTACGACGTATGGGATACCTGGCCTGCAGTCATTCAGCGGCTACGTGAAGCTAGACACCACCAACACAAGTAACGTTGTGCTGACTGAGCGCGACGGGACACAGGTCCATTTCAATCTCAACCTGAACCTCGTGAACGGGCCTTCTCCGATGACGGAGACCACCGGGCAATTTCTTGGGCCGATGGCGGTCGCTTTCACCGAGATTGTGGACAGGAACGGGAACATAACGACGCTCACTGTATCGCCCTCCTCGTATCTGCTCACAGACACGCTCGGAAGGCAGGTAACGATCAACAGTAGCGGAGTTACCTATCCAGATGACACCGTTTCCGCCGGAACTCGTCTCATCGCTTTTGGCCCAGGGCCAGCAGCAACATCCAACGCGCTTTCATTGACTGCTTCTGGGTGCAACCTGAATTTTCCATACGAAACTAATTCCGGTCTCCCACCACCCACCACGACGGTGTCGGGCTCGGAAGGCCCAACGACGACGATTACATTCCCCAACAACGAAGCGATCACGTTCGGGAATGATGGCCTCGGTGCCTTGAGCTTCATACAGTATCCCGATGGGGGCTACAAGCGATTCACCTACGGCATTGAGACTCTTGCAGGATACGGCACCCGGTACGAGCAAAGCGGTCTTCCACCCGCTTTCTGCAGCAGTGCTAACGCACGGGAGGTTACCGCCAAGTTTGAGTGTCCAAGTGGAACCTGCGGTTGCATGCAAAGTTCTTCTACTTCAGCTTGCACCGGGGAGAGTCAGACCACCTACACACCGACTTTGATCAATCCCATTCCTGCGACAGAGGAATTCGGAGCCAATCAGCAGAATGTAGTGCAATCCTACGATTTCAACGTGCCGAACAATCAAGGGCTGCTGAAGAAGGAGGTACACTCTTTTCAATTCGGCTGCTGGTACGTACCACTGGAGACGAGCTCGCAGCTCTACGGCGGTCAAGGAAACTTGTTAAGGACGACAGCAACGAGTTACGCCAACAACTGCCTTTCCCCGTCTTCCGTCACCACGACCTACAACGATGCGTCGCCCGCTGTTTCCACGACGGTCTCGTATGGCTTTCCAACAATAACTCTTCCGTCGGGCGGCAGCACCCTGAATTTTGACAAGCCAAACTCTGCTAGTTACACGGATTTCACTGGGTCAGTTTTGAAGTCCGAATCAACACCGTTTCTGTGGCAGTCGAATTCGAACTACGGATTGGGCGGATCTTACCTGCTCGACCTGCTTTCGTCCAAATCGGTTTCTGGCGGAGGCGCGAGTGCCACTACGACCTATGGCTATGACGAGTACGCCCTCCAAACGTCCGGTGTCAGCTCCTCGCTGCACACAACAGGCGCCTCGCCACCGGGTAATCAAACATCGGTACATCGCTGGCTAAACGGATCGGCCACCCAGACCACAAACTGCCCAGTCGCAATCAGCAGTGGCGGGTACGCGGTGAGTTACAAACAGTATTTCGACACGGGCAGCTTGTACGAGTTCACGGACCCCTGCGGAACACAGGCTGGGACCGCTTCGCACACTTGGACATACGCATATTCGTTAACCAATGCTGGGGCCTATCCAACAACAATCACGAATCCCCTGGGCCAGTCCTTCCAGTACGGGTACGATTTCAGCAGCGGTGCGTTGACTTCCGCCACAGACCCCAACACGCAGACGACCACTGCGACCTACGTTCTAAGCCGCCCAACTCAGGTCAGCTATCCGGATGGTGGTTCGACCAGCTTCTGCTATACCGACGTGGGTGGTGCAACCTGCTCAGAAGGTGCCCCTCCATATTCGATTGTTACGACCCAAGTGATATCGGGCTCGACTAAGAAAACGACAACGAACCTTTATGACGGTTTTGGCAGACCGTCGCAAACACAGCTGAAGTCCGATCCCAGCGGTGTGGACTACACGCTCACCACCTACGACGCACTGGAGAGGAAGTCGCAAGTTTACAATCCGACGCGATGTTCCTCCATTACCACGAACTGCGGCGAGACCACTTGGGGCTACAGCACCACCAACTACGACGCACTGGATCGAGTCATATCTGTTGTCGAGCAGGATGGCTCCTCTGTCTCCACCGGCTACGGCATGACACCTGCTTCGGGCTCTAGCAGGTATTGCACAGCAGTGACCGACGAAGCGGGACACCTTAGGAAGTCCTGCTCTGATGGGCTTGGACGACTCACTGAAGTAGACGAACCCGGCAGCGGGGCGCTAACAAGCGATACGCCGGGAACGGGAAGCGTGACGATCAGCGGAGCTGAACAAGGAGGGGGAACCCCGAGCACAGGGAGTGTATACATCAATAATTATTACGGGAGTAGTTCCTCTAGTGGTTCGATTTCCATCAGCGTTGCTGGGACTATTATTGCAACAGTCGGCTACGGTCCATACGAGCCAGGGTGCCCGATTGCGGAAAATCTCGCTGCGCAGGCAAGTGGCAATTCGCTTGTGACTGCATCCTCCAGTTGTTCATCTGGCAGTACGGGACCGGATGGCACCGTGAATCTGACCAGCATAGGCATTGGCAGCGGCACGAACTACTCCGTGGCGGCAACACCATGCACAGGACCGGTTTGCTCCGCCGTAAGCACTGGTCCAATGACCGGGGGGACGGGTGCACCATACGATAGTGGCACCGTCTCCGTGACCGTTGCTGACTACACCGCCTCGGTGTCCTATGGACAGGGAAGCACGGCAGCTTCCATCGCTTCGGCGCTAGCATCTGCCTTTTCCGGTGCCGGGTCGCCGGTGACGGCATCGGTGTCTAACGGCACCATCAATCTGACGGCTAACCAAACCGGATTTGAATCAAACTATGCGCTAAGCGCTTCGACAACATGGAATAGCCAGCAGTTTAGCAACTCTTCTTTTACGGCAACGCCTTCTGGGGCGATGCTGACAGGCGGTAGTGATGGGACGCTTGGTAGCGGTCCGCTCATTACTCTATACACCTACGATGCTCTCGGCAATCTGACCGGCGTCACCCAGAATGGCAGCAACAGCGCGAACGCCCGTGTGCGGACATTTACGTATGATTCGCTGTCGCGCCTGACCAGCGCATCGAATCCGGAATCCGGCAACATCGCCTACGCCTACGACGCCGACGGCAACGTCATCACCAAGACAGCACCCTTGCCGAACCAAACCAGCTTCCTGACGGTCACGACAACTAACACATATGACAATCTGAACCGGCTTATCGAAAAGCAATACATGGACGGCAGCAAATCTGACCCCTACACGACCATGGCCCAATACGCATATGACGGCAATGCCCTGAGCGGTTGCACGATTGCACCGCCTTCCGACACGGACAGTTACCCCATAGGGCGGCGCACATCGATGTGTGATGGTTCGGGAGGAACGTCCTGGATCCATGACAAAATGGGCCGAGTGAAGCAAGAGAGGCGCTCCATTGGGGCGGAAGGTGTCAACCACTATATCGACTACACCTTCAATGTCGATGGTTCGCTCGGGGTTTTGCAGACTCCGCCCATGAAGACTCTCAATTACACCTACAGTGGCGCGGGGCGAGCTACAAAGCTCATAGATTCCACCGACAACATCAATTTCGCCCTCAGTGCGACCTACGCTCCATCCGGAGGATTGGCCACAGCCACGCTGGGTTCGGCGAGTAACTTTTCCGGATTTTCGGTCACAAATTACTACAACGACCGCTTGCAGCCGATTCTGCTTTCGGCCACGAATTCCCAAACAGGTGCAACCGTTTTCAGCGACTGCTTCGACTTTCACTTGGGCGTGGCGATCAGCTCTAGCCAGACGCCACCGTGTTCGGTCGCGGCGTATAACCCTCCGGCAGATAATGGAAACGTGGGTCAGATCGCGAATAACCGGACCAACACTCGCACAGCGAATTTCACTTACGACTCGCTGAATCGGATCGCAAGTGGCCAATCGAGCGGCACGGGAAGCACAAGTTGGGGCGAGACCTACGTGATTGACGCCTGGGGCAACCTGACCAACATCAATCCAATCAGTGGAAAGAATTACGGCGAGAATTTTCAGGCAGCCCCGGCGAGCGTCCAGAACCAGCTCAACGGGTTCTGCAATGACGCGGCGGGAAACCTCATACTCAATATTCTGTGTCCGCAGAATCCCGTGCCAGCGTACGTCTATGATGCGGAGAACCGCCTGGTTTGGACTTTGGGCTACCGCTACATTTACGACGGCGATGGAAAGCGCGTGGAGAAGTGCCAGGCGGCGAGTGCGACCACAGCTTGCCCCACCAGCGGCACGACTGGAACGCTCTACTGGCGCGGCACCGGCAGCGACACGCTGGCCGAAACCAATCTGGGGGGCAACCAACAGGAAGAGTACATTTTCTTCAACGGCCAAAGAATCGCGCGGCGCGACATATCTTCGACGGGGGGAACCGCCGGCTTGCACTTCTATTTCTCGGATCACTTGGGATCGCACGCCGTGGTTGAAACTCTCACGACGAGCGGTGCAACCAGCTGCGATCAGGACATTGACTACTACCCCTACGGTGGCGTGGAGGAGGACTACTGCGCTGCCGTGGCGCAGAACTACAAGTTTACGGGCAAAGAACGGGATGCGGAATCCGGCCTGGATATGTTCGGTGCACGCTACTATGCGAGTACGATGGGACGCTTCACGACGCCGGACTGGTCATCGGTGCCCACCGCGGTGCCTTACGCATACTTTAATAATCCACAAAGCCTAAACCTGTACGGCTACTCAAAGAATGATCCCACTACCCTGACCGACCCAAACGGGCATTGCACAAACAATGGTGAGCAGAAGAGCGCGTGGTGGTGTTTTTGGAACCTTTCAGATCAAGACAAAAAGCGCTACGCCGATCAAGCCAGGAAGAATCTCTCATCAATGCGCGGTTTACTGATCAATGGCCAACCCGCGAGCCTCTGGACAAAGACGGCCACCAATCAACAGTTAATCGACGCACAAAGGCAGGTGGTGCACTCTCTCGCTTTGAACGACTGGACAGATTTGTTCAGTTCCAGCGGACTGCAAGTAGCTGCAGCTATGAAGACGCAGTGGGGTTGGTCAGGTCAGCAATCCTACAATGAGGCCAAGGACCTGCTAAACGAGGTAAATACTCCTCAAGGAACAGTTGATCGTACGAGTCTAAATGGGAAGGTTCCAACCGAGGAAGAAGCAGTGAAGATGATCGAGGATGCCGGGGGTGAAGTCCGTGACGTCGAAAGAGTCGGGCATGCGGAGGGCGGAGTAACCCCGCACACGTATCCCCACATTAACTACACTACCGCTTCGGGCGTGAAAGGAACTGTCGCCATCCAGCCATGAGCGAACCATTGCAAGGGGCAGTCGACGAACTCGAATCCTACTTGCCCGAGTTAGCTCGGCAACGTGCGTCAGATGCGTTCGTTAACGACGTATACGAAGCGGCGCACTACTGGTGCGAACTTGGCCGTTGGGTTCTGGAGAACAACACAAAAGTGAACTATCCGGAGCGTGTGCGCGGGGAACGTGAGCTTCTGGCCAAACTTCAGAGGGGCCTACAGAACAAGTCCGCAGAAGAGCAACTGAGATACGGACGGCTGCTTAACACAGGTGGAGGGATTCTCCGGATCGTGGGAGCAGTGAAGCCACCTAGAGACGGGCATCTAGGGTTTCTGAGAATCGTTCGAGCATGCTTCCAATTTTTGCAACTGGACTACGGCTTTTCGATAGCAGATGAGCAGCCTACGAGCATTCGATTCTCGACAGGCGCAGTTTACGTCAAGCTTGAGTACTCCAGAGACCCGTGGTCGTCTTGTTTGTTCGGTCCTGAAGCACCAGAACCAAAACACTTTTCGATAGCAGACCTGCTGTTTCTGAACCATGATGAGAGATACCGGTCTCTGCCAGAAAAGATAGCGGTGGCCACCGAGAGCGAAGTGGAAACCTGGTTCAAGTTCGTTGCCGATGTCTTCAGGCAATACGGGCGTGCAGCCCTAAGGAATGAGCCTGGAGTCTTCGAGCGACTTGTGGAGGCACAGGCAGCACGTGATGAAGAGTACAGGCTAAAGATGGAAAAGCTGCACGGGTGACCAGGTGGACGGGTGGCCCAGGCTCTTGATCTCACTTGAATCACCGACGCAGCGGGTGCCCCGTCCTTCGCGGACTTTGCGAAGGGCGGGAGTCGGAAACGCCTGCACAAGTGGGTGGATCACGCCACGGCGATCCCGGAACGAGTCTCCATCCAGCCGTCGCACGAGCCTCTATGATGCGATATACTTCCGCCCTGCTATGACGGCACGCACTCTTGTCGCGGCCCTGATGCTCGCTCTGTTCGGTGTCCCTCTGTCCGGTTGTGGGGGCGGAGGCGGCAGTTCGAGCGGAGGTGGAGGAGGCGGCGGTGGTGGAGGTTCCGGGCTGTCCATTTCCCAGCTCTCGCCTTCGACTGTGATGACTGGCCTTCCCGTCGGCGGGCTGACACTGTTGGGCACGGGGTTCACAAACCAGTCCATGGTGCTAGTTGACGGTGTGCCCGTCACTCAGACGAACCTTACTGCTCCAGGCACTCTGCAGGCGGAGACGAACGTCTCTATGTACGCCACGGCAGGTACGCATCAAATCACGGTGCAGAATGGCGGGCAGACCTCGAACTCTGTGACGCTCACCGTCTACACCCCGCAGCAAGGCCCATTCGTGATGCAGGCCATGCCGGGGTTCGACGTGGGAAACAGCGAGCGACTAGCCACGTTTATCGCCGCTGCGGACGTTAACGGCGACGGCCTTGCCGATGTCATCATGCCCGGTCCGGGGTTGACGAATTCGCCGAGTATCGCCATTCTCTATGGTCAGGCGGACGGCACACTTTCGACGACGCAACAGATCGCGGTTCCACTGCCGCCCAGCGCCGTGGCTGTCGCCGATGTGGATGGAAACGGCACGCCCGATCTGGCTTTGATCAGCGGTTATGTCGGGGGTACGACCCTTACCGTGAGCATCTTATTGGGCGATGGCCACGGCAACTTTCAGCCGCCAGTGGCGCAGCAAACCATCCCTGCGAGCTTTCCGGGGCAGGCATATCTAGTCGATGTGGATGGGGATGGCCAGCTCGACTTGGTGTTGAGCATTGAAGCGCCTTACGGAGGCTCGTCGAGCATCGTCTGGCTGAAGAACACTGGCGGAAGTTTTGCTGCACCGGTCACCTTGGCGTCAACTTACGACAACTATTACTTTGCGGTGGCGGACTTCAACCTCGACGGAAAGCCTGACATTGTGTATGTCGCGCCGGGAACGACCCAGTCGATTCACCTTCTGCTGAATCAGGGCAACGGCAAGTTCCACGATCAGGTGGCCGGTGGGCTGAATGGCGTTGTTGGGGTGGTGAACGTTCTTGACTTCAATCTTGATGGCATTCCCGATCTGGTAGTGGCGGTATCGTATGGACAACAACTTTATTCGTTTAAGGGGAATGGGGACGGCTCGTTCACGCAAGTCGCAGTTCTCAAGACGCCCGGAGTCACTCAGCTTGTAACAGGGGATTTCGACCACGACGGTTTCCCAGACTTGGCAGGGCCGGGTGGGAATGAGCCTGCGGAGCTGTTGTACTTCTTCGGTGACGGACAGGGAAACTTTGTTATGCAAGCGGTGGTCGGGCCAGCAGGACAATATGCCGCTGTGGGCGATTTTAATGGTGACGGCATTCCTGACGTGGTTGTGCCCGACGAAAACAACTTTGTTTCGCTCGCGCTGGGGCGAACCGGCCGCAATTTCGCGTCTCCGCTGGCTTTGTTCCCTGCGACAGTGACTGCCGTGTCGGCAGGCGACATCAACGGGGACGGGCTGCCGGACATCATGGTTGGAGGTAACAATTTTGACGGCGCTAACATTCCAGGAACTGTTTTTCTGAATGAAGGCAACAGTTCGTTCGCGTTCGGAGCGTATACGAGCCCAGATAGCGGCCTGCTTGCGGACCTGACCGGCAAAGGAGTAGTTGATCTGCTCGGCGGTCCCGTGGACACTTTGGAAATATGGCCGAATAACGGAACCCCTGATTTCTCTTCTTCGCCGCTTACGATTCCGAACTCAGGCAGTGGGCCGTTCACCGTTGCCGACATGGATGGAGATGGTTATCCGGATATTGTCACCGCTTCTGGACAAATCTTCTACGGCAACGGTTCCTATCAGTTCACCGCAGTTACCGTTTTCAATTCGAATTGGGGGCCGTATGTTGTGGGCGACTTCAACGGCGACGGAAAGCTGGACATCGCAACAAGTGAAGGAACCTTCCTGAATACAGGTGGTCGGACGTTTCAACAAGTGGCCGCCAACAATCTGCCGTTGACCAATGGTGCGCTGGCGGTGGCGGGCGACTTCAACGGGGACGGCAAGGCGGATGTCGCAATAAACCTGCCCGGTGATCCCTCAATTGGGATTTATTACAGCAACGGTGACGGAACGTTTTACTATGGGGTGGCGCTTGATGTGGGACAAGAGCCTGCGACAATGGTGACCGGAGACTTCAACGGCGATGGCCAAACCGATCTCGCAGTGGGTCTACTGTTGAGTCAGCAAGTTTGCATGCTCTTCAACGCCAGTGGCGGCGAGTTTACCCGGTCTTTCTTCGCATCCGGTACGCTAGCCATCGCAATGGCAGCATCTGATCTCAATCACGACGGCAAACTCGACTTAGTGATTGGAAATTTTGTATTCGATTTTGCCCCGCCCAATGTCAATGTCCTGTTTCACAAATAGGATCATCTCGAATTAGGGATACGAGGTCCTTCACCGCAACCTCGGGTTTCTGTGTCTGCTCAAATGCGCAGCGGAACCTCACGAACCTGCCGGGCTGTTCTCGGCAATTCCTACGATCCTTGCAAGAGGGTGCCAGTGCCTCGGATGCGGTCGGCGTCGGCCCGCGCGGATCACCACGGTCCGGCATTCCGGTGATGCCATTGTCTCGTCATTTCCAGTCAGCCACTATGATGTCAATGAGCTTGACAGTGTACGCTGACCAGACCAGCGGCAGTTGCTTGAGTGCGCTGGTAGTACCAAATTGGGGATAGTTCTTCTTCAAGTCGCGATATAGGGCTTTGGCTTTTTTCTTGTCACCCGAATAATATTCAGCGATGAGCGTTCCCCAGCACACATCTAATTCTTGGGTAACCGTGTGTTTATCCTTCGAATCGTAAAATAGTTGTACAGCCTTGGAAAAATAGCCGATTGCAGATTGAAAGTCTCGGTTGTCCAGAGCTACGTAACCAGCATTTGACCACGTCCCATAATCGTTTTCATTGTTACGAATGGCGGCTTGGCAATGGCTGGATGCCAATGCAGCCTGGTTCCGTCCGTAATAGTAAAGACAATCTGAAAAAGCATCGTGGGGCTGCGGGTCGGTCGCCTTCATCGCCTCGTGAAACCGATCAGCATCTGCAGTGTTCCCTAATAAAAGGCTAACGAATATACCTTCAGAGAGGACACCATGATCCTTCGGGTAACGAGATAGAGCCACGTCAACGTCGGCCTTTGCCGCGCTGAAATCTACCTTTCTGAGTTCCGTGTTTACGATAGCCACTTCACAGATCGGATCGACGAAATCCTTATCGGCATCGCATTTCCTAAACTTATCCAACGCCAGCTCCCAGTTAAGATCGCGTTGGGCAGCGAGGCCATCTGTGAACAGCTTCCAGCCGTTGTTATCACCTTTCAGGGATGTCAGCTTAGTGTTTAGTTGGCGAAACGAGCTGTAGTCACGATTGTGGAATGCCGCCCCTGCCAGCAGCGTTAAAAGAAACGGGTCATCGGAATCGGCTGATAGCTCTTTTGGAATGAACGTATACTTTTGCTCTGAATAATGGATCAGCGCTAAGAGATTCTTGTAATAGTCATTACCTGACAATTCCGTTGCTTTGGATGCAGCAAACTCCGCTCGCTCGGTGTCGCCCGATACAAGAAGAGAGTACGCGTTTAAGCCGTACGGATCAGCCACATTGGGCCGCGTCTTGATCGCAGCATCACAAGCGTAAATCGCAAGCCGATATTCCTTCCGTTCCTGTTCGATCCTGCAGAGCAGTAATTGCCCGTCGAAACTGGTTTTTACAGTATCGGACAACGCATCAAAAGAGGTGTGGGCGGCGTCGTACTGCTTCTTGTCAAATAAGGCCTGCACGGAGTTGAGGTCGCCTGTTGTCGAGGTGCCTGTCTCTTCTGGTGTGAGATCGGATAAATCTAGACGCACCGCTAAAGGCACCTTCAGGAGATGTTGCACGTCTGCCGCTCCCATCGCAAAGCCAAACCCGCCATCCTTAAGCTTCGAGGTCGCAACCCCCACAACTTGGCCCTGGGTGTTGAGTACCGGACCTCCGCTTGAGCCCGGAGCAATGGGAGCCGTGATTTGAATCAAGAATTGACCCTCATCTTGACGAAAGGCGCTGACGAGACCGTTAGACAAACTGCTAGTAAGACCACTCGGCGCTCCAATTGTGTAAATCGTCTCACCTACTTTGAGTTGCAATTCATCTCCCAGAATGAGTGGAAGCCTAGCGCCAGTCGCGGCTTCGACAATCACAAGGTCCTTTGGGGCTGTTGCAGCAATCACAGTTGAGACGACTGTAACTGATCCGTCATCAAAAATGACCGACGCAGAGGCGCTTCCAGCAAGAACGTGATAATTCGTCAAAACGCGGTTTTTCGCAACGATGAACCCTGATCCTTGACTGAGTGGCGCTCGATTCTTATCGAATGTCAGGATTGTGACAACCGACCCTTTAAATCTGCTGTAGATGACTTCGGGTGAAGGACTTGCTCCTTTTGTTTGTGCAGCGATGGCAATGCTTCCCAGAAGCAGAACGAGGATGCTTAGCCTCATGATCTTCTTCCTCCATCTACGTAGTTCAGTACCGATATTTCTTCACAACCATTTGGCCACGCCGCCGTGGTGCGAGCATGTGCCTCGCCTGCCCTTGCTGAAACTGTATGTTCCGTCGCGGCATTGGGCTGTGGCTGCCTGCGGCGCTGTCGAGCAATTCTCGGGGCGCTTCACCGTTTGTCCCTGACTGTTCACATAGGTACCGTTGTCCGTGCATTTGGACTTCGCTGCGTCACTATGCGGCGTGCCTGATGTTTGCTGTGCAGATGAGGAACTAGGTGCCTGCGTGGGGGTTTGGGTTAGGAGTTGCTGTGAGAGCAAGAGAAACAGCGACAGTACGGCGATTATTCTTCGTAACTGCAAGATTCGTCCTCCGTGTTGCCGTCCCGTTTCCTGCGAGCCTGAAATAACCCTACTTTCCAATTCCCGCCAGCGTGATCGCTTGCGCAGCACCGTCCAAAGTGAGGATGCTGGCCCTCGTCCCGTTAGCTGTCGGCCTGAAGGTCAAATACACGGTACAGTGCGCCCCAACTTCGATGGTGCGCCCACAATTGTTGGCCTGGGAGAAATCAGAAGAGTCGTTCCTGGCGATGGTTAAGCCCGAAACTGTGATCACCGCTTGAGTGTTATTGGTAATGACCACACTCGCGGGCAGGCTCTCTGTACCCACTTCTTGGACTGGGAAAAAGATCGTTGTGCGTGACAAACCTACTTTTGGGGCTGGCTCGGCAGGAGACGAAGCTTGCCACCAAGTCGCTGAACTAGTCCGTGCCAGCGAATTCTTCCAATTGGAAGGCACCCCGGAGCCGTCTAGGGCGGTAGGCAGCACGCCCAGCGTCTCATGGGTAGGAGTGTTTGATGGGCGGTCTCTCTGGGGTAGTTCTGGATGAACTGCGACCGGAGCTACTCGAACCCCTGCGCTGGAATTCTCGGTGCTGGATGCGACCGTTACGGCTGCAACGTCCACATTGGCTTGCTCGACTTGAGTTGCAGCGAAGGGAGTACCCTCGGTGGGCTGCCGGGTATGAGTCGCGACGGGAGTGACGGCATCCGCGAGTCTGTATTGGTCCGCCTGCTCACCCCCCGGTGGTTCGCCCGGTTCGGGTTCTACCCGCACTCTTGCGACGACAGTGGTACCTTTCTTGTCTGTCTTTGGGAAGTGAATATCGAAGACCTTTGAACGTTCCAATACTGAATCGTGGGGGCCAATCACTTCGACTTGAGCCTTGAGTTTGCGGTCTTGTGCGGGAATCAGTGCGGTCGGAATATGAACGATAGTTGGCCTCGCGGCGTCCGTATCCGAGCACAAGGCATGTTCGTGGATTATGACTTTGCCTGCGGAATCCCTGTAATCGCTAACCGAGCTTTGGACGGGCGATCCGTCTCCCTTGGTGAGGTGAATAACTAGAGCCACTGGCCTTCCGATGTTCCGGCACGAAAGCGCCAGCGACAGGTCACCAGTACTGCTTTGCTTATTCTCCCGTCCTCGAACCTCTCCGAGAAACGCAACTGCTGGCGGCGCTCCGCCTGGTGATACGTCTGGACTTGTCCACAGTCGGTTGTACTCAGCGAGAGCCTCTGTGTAGGCCCGCTCCGTCCGCTGATCGCGCGTTTCCCATCGAGGATGATCGGAGAAGAAAAAAGTCCCGATCTTTGACCGGTCCGGGTTGTTCATTCGCAGCAGGTGATGCATCGCGAAAGAGTAGTCAGGGTGATAGCCCGCCCGCGCCATAAGCAGCATCCCTTGCATATCGGCGTCGTGTTCCAAGTCACGGCTGAGTTTCTTCTCTGCGAGGTTCCCTGCAATTCTCACGGCTAGTGCCGTCCAGCCCGCACCCTTGTCTCCCATCCGGGCGCGCATTTGCCAATATCGAACCTGTTCCTCGACGTATTGGTGGAACAAGTACTTCCTTATTCCGTGCCGTCTTTCAACGTGCGCTATCTCGTGCGCTAGAACGGCAGCCCAAAGTCCGCGATCCGTTCCGAGTAAGCGCGCAATCCCCGTATATGCCTCTACTTCGCCGTCTGGAAGGGAGCCCGCATTTATCGCGGCGTTGTTGTAAAGCCGAAATGTCCACGCATATGGGAGACCAGCTCCAGAGATCATCTGCGTACCAACCAGCTTCTGAAAGACCTCTGCGCCGACCTGACCAGCAGTATCGTCATGCACCTCTCCGCTTTGAGTATTGAGACCAACTCGCTGGGTCGCCGCCAGTTTGAAGTCAAGGTCGAAGCTCGACGGCAAATCAACATTTTCAGCAAGTTTCGGCGCTTTCTTACCGCCAAAAGCCGGCTGCAAAGCAGTCAACAGGAACAAGACTAAGATCACGTCAGCGGCACGGAAGCGAACTCGCTCCACATTCCCTCCACATTCTAGAATCCCAAGGTGTTTGGCCCACACTGCCCGAGGTTGGACTGGCGGCGAGCTGGACCAGTGAACCTTGAGTCCTGTCACCGCTCTTTGAAGTCGCTAGCCGCCAGCAGATACACGGTATGGCTCATCAAGTGACGGTGGAATGGCCCGAAGGTGACGCAATGCGGCACACACGGGCCATCACAGCACTTGACACGCTCACGGCACCTCCGATGCGAACGGCGTCGGCCCGCGCGGATCGCCACGGTATAGGTCACGGAAACGCCTAGCCTGACACGATGACCGAATTTGCGCCCTTCCACGAGAAAGTCGATGTGGAGTGATTGTCCGTGCGGGGCAAGAAGGCAAAACTGCAGTATCCTCGATGTGGCGAATGAGAAAGGCCGCAGGGGGTTGAGCATGTTCGATGATCCCATCGATGCGCTGCTGAACAGGGAGATCCCGGAGAAACTCTGGCATTACACGTCTGTTCGAGGCTTTCACGGAATTGTAACGAGTAAAGCAGTTTTCGCGACGGATACTCGCTTCCTTAATGACCGCAAGGAGTTCATCCACGCTCGCGAAATCGCCTGCGAAGTAGTTGCAGACACTCCAGAACTTGGCTCACATTTGTTCCCGGCGAGAGTGTACTTAGGCAAAGCCGTCGATCTGGCCTTTAACACTGGTCAGCTAGACCCAAATCGTCTTCAAGTGTTCGTCGCTTCCTTCTCCGCAGCAGAGGATCAACTCAGTCAGTGGCGCGGCTATTCGCAGGGATCGAGTGGAGTCAGTTTAGCTTTCCGCTTGGGGAGCTTTCGACCATCGGCTGAGGCTGATACTCTAGTTTGCTTTGCCCCTTGTGTGTACGATCTCAAGGACAAGAAAGCCCTTGTGCGTCATGCCCTTAATCACTTCGTGAAAGTTGGTCAGGGATACTGGGATGCAACTACTGAAGCCTTCTACAACGGGCCACGACCGGCGGCCTATGACCCTGCTTCAGTCATGAAGATTATCGAACAAATGCCAGAAACGGCCAAGTTCAACGAGCGCCTTGGTACGGCTATCGTAAAGATGCAAGCCGATCTGCTACGGATCGCGGCTCTTCTGAAAGATGAGTCGTTTCATGAGGAACAAGAATGGCGACTGGTCCTTCCGGTATCAGCGGGGAAGGGGAACTTGCAGAATCCTCGTCGTTTTCGTCCAGAAAACATAGCGCTGGTTCCTTATATTGCGTATCCATTCCCTACAGACTCCGCTGGAGCGCCGCCACTGGTGGACGTGATTCTCGGGCCCGGCAGTCATCCAAACGCGACTCAGGCGGTACTAGCCTTTCTTGAATCGGAACGTATCAGGGTCCTGCCTCGGGAATCCAAAGTTCCATACCGACCCTGGTAGAGCGGATTATCGGCAAAACAGTATTAGCGACCGAGGCTGTCCATCTTCTGCATGATCCGCTCCGCCTACTGAATGCTCGCGTCAATCAACTTGTCCGTCTGTAGACTGCCCTGTGGCCCGCCGAGCAAATCATCCGCGGCTCCTTGTGAAGCGAGGCTAGAATGGCGGCCATGATCCCCACCACGCGCTTGCGGCGCTGATGAAAGCTCCACAAACCTCTCATGGAGTCGTGGCGCGTGGCCTGAAATTGAGAATGTTGTATGCTGCTTCAGCCGTAGTCTTCATCCTTGTTGATCTGATTGTTCAACCCGGCCATGTTCGATAGGTACCAACCCACCGATAAAGATCTCCAGCGAGCGCGCGATGAGTTCAGAGGTATGCTTGACCGGCGCACTAATGAGGCACAGTGGCAGAGTTTCTTTTCAGAGAATCCTTACGTTCTGTCCATGTCCCTGCCTGTTCGCCTTGCGCCGCAGGATATCGTTCCTATGGGCCGGCCCGGCCTGTCCGAACCGGATTTTGTTTTCTTTGCGAAGGGTTGCGGACCGCTTCCTACCTACGGAGTCATTGAGATCAAAAGACCAGACTCGAAGATTATTACCGTAACGCGATCTAACGCAGCAATTCTGAGCAGAGATGCGGAAACCGCAATACAACAAGCGACCGACTATTCACGTAACTGTCAAGACTGGCATGTGCAGGCAAAACAGGACTCCATATTGATTTTGGGTAACAGAGCAGATTTGTTTGTGATCATGGGCATGAGTGCTGAATTTAGCAGGAAGCTGGGTTTGGAGCTGTATCGAGAAATGATTGAGAGGCGTTTGCCTCGCAATCTCAAGATAATTCCGTATGACACGCTATTGGGAGGGTTTGAGGCGAAAGTGCCACTGCGGTTACATCTCTTGGTTCCTGCCGGTACCAGCGGCTTACGTCCTAGCGCAGAAGGTACCGTCCTTGTCGACTCCGAACTCAGGGAAATGCTGTCACGCTCGATCCAAAGTCTGTCGCCAGGATACAGAACCGTTTTTGTTCTGCATGATATTGAAGGTTTGACACACGACGAGGTCGCGGCGGCGCTGGGCTTGTCCGTTCGCAATATCAGGACACGGTTACAGAGAGCGCGCGTCAAATTGGAAGGTCTTATTACAGCCAGCTCACCGGAAGTTGCAGCAAGATGGATCGAGTACAAAGAACGTAGTGCGCGGAAATAAAGCCCAAGGAACACTCGCGCTTGCGGTCCTCGTCCATCCCCGCAACGTAGGACTTCCGCCGTTTGTTCGCAATTGAAAGATAGGTGGGCGAAAAATTCGAAAAAAATTGAAAACATCGAAATCTGTGTGCGAGACTTTAGGCGCCGAGTGTGCGGGCCTGCAGTCATGCCGACGCGATGCAGTTCTGCATTCCTCACCTCCAGCCAAAAAAACGTAAAAAGTTTGCGAACTTTTGGAAGTTGCGAAGGGCTAGCTGGAAAACACCCCCTCCCCCTGAAGCCGGTGCCCCTCCGGGAAGCGAGGGATCTTACAAACTTTGCGAGCGGAGGAAAATGTCGTCGTCAAGGGTGTGCCCAGTTTTGTGCCCACCACCAAACCCTACCGAGTACTACCTCGTATCGGCGCATCGCTGAAAAGGCTTGCTGGACAAGGGATTTGTAGCAATTCATCACAACTGGTCACATTCCTTCTAAGTCTTTGATTCTTCGTGCGGCAAGTCCTCCGGAGCAATAGGTCGGGAGTTCGAATCTCTCCGGGCGCACCAGATTTCCTTCTCAGAAAAAGGCGCACCAACATCTTCCACATCCTGATTAGCTTTGATTACCTGTCTAAGGCGGGATTAGCTCGTGGTCGCGGGATTGTCGGCGACGCGGATCGAGAAGTTAACGGTGATTCGGGTTTTGGTCTCGACCGGCTGTCCGTTTTGCAGGTAGGGCTTGAAGCGCCATTGGCGGACGGCTTGCTGCGCCGCTGTGGCCAGGATGGCGGGGCCGCTGAGCACGCTGAGATTTTCGATGCTGCCGTCGGCGCCGATGACTGCCTGCAACACCACCGAGCCCTGCACCTTCATGTGCTGCCCGAGCAAGGGTAGCGTCGTGTCGATGTTTTGCCGCAGCTCGGGAGCGCTCACGGGGGAAAGACGTTGGCGCTCGGCCGCATTGGCGGGCAGACTCGGGGAGGCCGTGGCCGCTGAGACGCGGTTCGAATCTCCCGGGATCTCAACTTTTGTGGCGTTGCTTCCGGGATGAACGGTGCGGTGCGTGTCGCCGGCAACGACTTCGACGTCCAGCGGCGGAAGCACGACGCGATTGGTTGCGACTACGGGCGCTGGGCTGGCGGTGTCATTGGAAGACGATGGGATGACGGCCGGCTGAGCCTTCGAAACATTGTGAAGCTTTGCGGTGGCAGCCCGCGCTGCGGGCGCCTGCACGGTCTTAGCTTGAAGAGTCTTTGCCGGAGCAGCCGCGGCCACCTGCGGAGTGTTTTCCGGGCTCGCATTCGCTTCAATGGCCTCGGTTGAGCCGAACCAGAATTCACGGTCCTTCACCAGGACGACCGCGAGAGCGACAAGAAGAAGAGATAGCGCGATCAGCAGACGGACGTTTTGCTTGCTGGAGGGCCTGGCTTGGCGCGTTCCCATCTCCGGTCGGCCTGCCATCTGCGTCCTTGAATTCATCTCCAGCATGTCGCTTCTTCCTTATTGTTTCGATCCGCCTTGGATCGTCCCGCGAAATAGCTTTCATTTAGAAGTGCTATTTGTTGGGCACGGCTATCCTCAGGCCGCGAGCGCATTCTGACAATGGCACGAACCGGGAAGAAGCGGCACGAAAGTGCTACAAGATAGTGCTAAAGATGGTTCGGGGGCGATTGACGCGAGTCGTATGACACAATAGAGCAGAGCCTAGACGAGATTTGCGCCGGCGTGGCAGTGGCGCCCGGCAACTGAGCTTTTCTTAGAAATCAGCCCCGGCAATCCAATCTCAGCATGAACTACGACGCCATTCTGGTGGTTTCTTTCGGCGGGCCGGAATCGAAGGAAGAAGTAATTCCCTTCCTTGAAAACGTGCTGCGCGGGCGGAATGCTCCGCGGGACCGCATGCTCGTCGTGGCCGAGCACTATTACCACTTCGACGGGAGGAGCCCGATCAACCAGCAGACGCGTGAACTGATTGCCGCGCTGGACACGGAGTTGCGGGCGAGCGGGCCGAGGCTGCCTATCTATTGGGGGAACAGGAACTGGCATCCGCTGTTGCCCGAGACTCTATCGAAGATGAAGCAGGATGGGATTCGGCGGGCTTTGGCGTTTGTGACTTCGGCTTACAGTTCTTATTCAGGATGCCGGCAGTATCGCGAGGACATTGCGCGGGCGCAGGCGGAAGTTGGGCCGGGCGCGCCGGAAGTGGATAAGCTGCGGCCGTTCTTCAACCATCCTTTGTTCATCGAGGCTGCGGTAGAGCGGGTGCGGGACGCGCTGCGTGCTGTTCCGGCGGATGCGCGGCAGAACGTCCAGATCGTGTATCTCGCGCACAGCATTCCGGTTTCCATGGCTAACACCAGCGACTATGTGAAACAACTGGAAGAAGTCCGGCGGCTGGTTTCTGCGGAGCTGGCGCATGGAAACGATGCACTGGTTTATCAGAGCCGCAGTGGGGCTCCGGGGCAGCCTTGGTTGGGGCCGGACATTCTCGACTACCTGCGGCAAGTGAAGGCTGGGAATCTGGCGTCGGGGGTGGTGCTGGCGCCGATTGGGTTCATCTCCGATCACATGGAAGTGGTGTACGACCTGGATGTAGAAGCGCGGCAGGTCTGCGATTCGCTGGCATTGCCGATGACGCGGGCGAAGACGGTGGGCGTGCATCCCAAGTTCGTTGGAATGATTCGCGAGCTGATTCTGGAGCGGATGAATCCGGGGGTGGAAAAGCGGGCGGTGGGAGTGCTGGGGCCGCGGGCGGATGAGTGTGCGGAGGATTGCTGTCCAGCGCGGAAGGCAGTGGTCAGTGGTCAGTGATCAGTGGCCAGAGCTAGCCCATAAAAAAAGTTCGGATCTCTGCTGTGCGGAGCTATCCTTTTCACGAACCCAAGTATCTTATGCGGTCGCCACTTGGACGGGCGTTCTTTCGCCGTTCGCAACGGTCCGAAGTACACTCTACCTCGTCCCAATATAGATCGCCCTCGGAATTAGCCTTCTGTGCGGCTTCCCGAGCCTCGTATCTGACTCTATACCAGCTATTGCGATTGATCTTGGTCGAACCGTTAGCTAAATGGTGTCGAAGATGGAAATGGGGGCGCATTTTCTACCCGCGCGGACCCGAGGGTTAGGCTCGGCCTTTCGCAGCTGACTTCTCCTTACGAAGGCTCGCATCCCTTGTGGTAAGTCTTTCCGCCCACCCGGATTTTATCATCGGCACTCTTGATGATTCTGTCTTCGCCGCGTTGTCCTTTATGGCACGGCTCTCCCTCACACGGACCGGGGCCGTGCATCTCGATCACGTCGTTCATTTTCCTTCTCCTTTTGGGGGCGGAATTATTCCTTCGACGTACGCAGTAAAATTTATGATGGCCAGACGTTATTTGCTAGAAGAATCTTCTTCAGATGATTGTACAAGGGCTTGTGGTATCTCTTACTTCCAGGCGTATCGCGGATAGTCGAAATGAACGGGCCTGCAAGTTTGATCGTGACATCGTCGGACTTCTCGCGCTTCGCCCAAATGCGGAGGGTAACGGAAACAGTTTTCATTGCAATCCTCGTGGAATTCTTTGATCGCGCACGCAAAAAGCCTACCTCGGGCGCTAAAGCGCGGGTACGTTTTCAGCGCTTTAACGGCACGACTGAAGTCATGCCCTTCCCGACCGATTTTGCGGCACGCATGAATGCGTGCCCTGATACGAACCTCACTTGCGTCAAATCCGCTAGACGGAACTGGGAATTTTGGGGTGTTCGTAGTCGGTGGCTCTGGGGCGGCCTTCGACTAGGTGCATCGTGTTCAGAATCGTTTCGATCACCGCTTCATTCCCTACTGCCGTGTTAATCATCACGTGGTAGAGGGAGCGGGTGGGCCAGTCGGCGTTGAAGTAGTGTTTGACGAAGGCGATGCGCTCGCGGTCGACGGTGTCGACGAGATCTTCGGCTTCCGAGTGCGTGCATTCGTCCTGGAGCAGGCGGCGGAGTTTTTCGGCGCGCGGGGCGTAGAGGAAGACGTGGAAGGCGTCGGGGTGCTCGCGCAGGAAAAAAGGCGCGCCGCGGCCGACTACTACGGCGTTGCCTTCCTTTGCGATTCTGGGAGCGATCTCTTCCATCAGCGAGACCATGCGGTCGGAGTCGAAGGCCTGATTGCCCAGGGGCGATGTGCGTTCGTAGCTGCCGCGCCAGAAAGTTTTTGCGAGGCGGTAGAAGCTGCTGTCCATGCGCTCGTCGCAGCGCGAGACTGCGGAAATTTGAACATTGGCGAGGCGGGCGATCTCCTCGGTGAGCAGGCGGTCCCAAAGTTTCCAGCCCAGGCGCTGGGCCAGTTCAGCGGCGATGGCGCCGGCGCCGCAGCCGTACTCGCGCTCGATGGTGATGAGGCGGAACATTTGTTTCGATTATAGTTCTCTGGCAGCCTGGCGCAATATATGCAAGGCGCCTACCGAGCGCGTACCTCAGCGGCTGAAGCCGCGGATCGATCCATCACGCTTACGGCCCGACTGAAGTCGGGCCCTTCCCGAACTTCTTCTGGCACGAGTAAACTCGTGCCCTTCCCGGTCCTTACCGCGAATTAGTGTACCGCGATTCCGCCGCCGGGCTTCGCTTTTTTCATCAGGAAGACCAGCGGAACCATCAGCAGAATGGCGATGCCGAGAAGGCGGAAATCATCAATGTAGGCGAGCATAGTGGCTTGTCGCTGAAGCGTGCCTGCGATAAGCGCGTAGGCCTGCCTGGTCGCGTATGCCGTGCTCGAGCCGTGGGCGCGCATGGCCTGCGTTGCTCCCCCTAACAAGGAGCGGAATGCGGGGTTGGCCGGGCTGAGATTGCTGGACAAGTAATTCAGGTGAACCTGGCTGCGGCGATCGAGCATGGTGGTGACCAGGGAAATGCCGACACTACCGCCGATGTTGCGGGCGAGGTTCATCAAGCCGGACGCGGCATTGTTCTTGTCGCGCGGGAGAAATGCGTACGCCGCCGTGTTGATAGGCACGAATAGAAATGCCATGCCTGCGGCCTGGAAGACGCGGGCAGTGGCCGCGGTGCGGAAATCCATGTCGAGGTCGAAACCGGCCATGTGGAACAGCGACGTGGAAAGCACGACCAGGCCGAAGAAGAGCAGCCAGCGCGGGCTGTAGCGGGAGAGCAGGAATCCGACCAGAGGAAGCAGGAGCATGATGGTGAATCCGCCGGGCATGAGCGCCAGGCCGGATTGCTCGGCGGTGTAGCCGAGCAGGGTCTGCATGAATAGCGGTAGCAGCAGAGTGCTGCCCAGCAGCGCGAAGCCGAGCATGAACATTAATAAGTTGGAGACTGCGAAGGTGCGGTCGCGGAACAGGTGCAGGTCGATGATGGGATCTTTGTGTTGCCACTCCCAGATGATCACGAAGATCAATGAAACCGCGGCGATTAGAGAGAGGATCAGGATGAAGTGCGATTCGAACCAGTCATCGCGCTGGCCTTTGTCGAGGACAATCTGCAACGCGCCCAGGCCGAGGGCGACGAAACCCAGGCCGACGTAATCAATTTTGGTTTCGCTGAGCTTGCGGCGCTTGAGATAGGGCGGGTCTTGAATCAGGCGGGAGGTCAGCAGCAGGGAAATTATGCCGACTGGAATGTTGATGAAGAAAATCCAGCGCCAGGTGAAGTTGTCGGTAATCCAGCCACCGAGGGTTGGACCGATGGCGGGAGCGCTGACGACGGCGATGCCGTAAACCGCGAAGGCCATGCCGCGTTTGGCGGGAGGAAAAGTATCGGCGAGGATGGCCTGCTCGCTGGGCTGAAGACCGCCGCCGCCAGCGCCTTGCAGCACGCGGCAGACGATGAGGACGGCGAGGTTTGGGGCGAGGCCGCACATGAAGGAACTGACGGTGAACAGGGCGACGCAGCCCATGTAGAAATTCTTGCGGCCCACGATGGAGGAGAGCCAGCCGCTTAGCGGAAGCACGATGGCGTTCGAGACTAGATAAGAAGTTAGGACCCAGGTGCTTTCATCCTGGCCGGCAGAGAGGCTGCCGGCGATGTGTGGGAGGGCGACGTTGGCGATGGAAGTGTCGAGTACTTCCATGAAAGTCGCCAGAGTGACGGTGATGGCGATGATCCAGGGATTTACCGCCGGACGCCAGGCGTCGTGGACGTCATTCAGCGTGGCAGCGCCGGCACTCATTTCTTGATCCAGACCTTGGGAGTGACCGACATGCCGGGGCGAAGCGAGTGATCTTTGTTTTCTCCGGGATCGAGCACGATCTTCACCGGAATGCGCTGCACGACTTTCACATAATTGCCAGTGGCGTTTTCGGGAGGGAGCAGGCTGAAGCGGGCGCCACTGGCGCCGGCGATGCTATCGACTTTGCCTTTGTAGCTTTTTCCGTTGGCATCGACTTCGATGGTGACGGGCTGGCCTACTTTCATGTCGCGGAGCTGGGTCTCTTTGAAGTCGGCGGTGATCCAGACATCGTCGAGAGGAATGATTTTCATCAGTTCCTGGCCGGGGGTGACGTTCTGTCCGACTTCGACGGTGCGGTCGCTGACAACGCCTGCGACCGGGGCGAGAATTTTGGTGTAGAGGAGATTCAGTTGTGCCTGATCGAGGTCGGCTTTTCTGCGTTGTGCGTCGGCCAGGGCGGACGCGGCTCTGGAGCGTGTCACCTGTAGCTGCTGCGGGCCGGTCTGGGCGCTGCGCCAGTTGGCTTCGGCCTGCCGCTGTCTATCCTGGGCTTGAGTAACTTGAGATTGCGCCGCATCGGCCAGGGCGCGAGCCGACTCAACGGCTGCCGCACTGGCTTTGGCGGCGGCCACGGCTTGATCGTATTGCTGCTGAGAAATCTCCTGCTTGTCGACGAGTTGTTTGTAGCGGACCAGATCGTTCTGCGCCTTGACGTTGTTGGCGTCGGCCTGATCGCGCTGGGCCTTGGCGGCCTCGAATTGCTGTTTGGCGGCAGCGATTCCGGCGCGCGTGCCGCTTACATCGGCCTCTGTGGATGACACCTGGCTGTTGGTGTTGACCGATGTGATGGGAACATCGACACCGGCTGCCACCGCGGCCGCCTGCGCGCTTTCGAAGTCGGCCTTGGCGCGTTCGTAGGCAACTTGATAGTCCGCGGGATCGATTTCCACCAGTACCGTGCCGGCCTGCACATACTGGTTGTCGGTGACGTTCAAACTTATGACGTGGCCGGAAATACGAGCGCTGATGGCATTGATGTGTCCGTCGACTTGAGCATCGTCGGTGGATTCGTAACTGGTGACATAGCGGAAGACGAAAAATCCCACGACCAGCAGCACCAGCGCAGCGATGATTATGGCGATGCGAAAGCCGGGACTGGCGGTGCGCGACGGACGAGTGTGGAAGTCGCGTTCGGTGGCGGGCAGGGGTTTGGTGCGGCTCTCGGGCGGAGAGTTCTCGGGGGGAGCGGCGGGCGGGGTTTGCGTGGTCTCTTCCATAGTAAGTTAGTGTTCGCCTTTCAAATAGCGCTTGACTCCCTGTTCGGCGTCTCCGATGGCGTACGCGAGTTCGACTTTTGCAAGATTATGGGAGTAGAGGCTCTGAATGTAACTCTCGTGAGCGCTGGCAACGGACTCCTGCGCCTGCACCACTTCGAGGTTGTCGGCGACGCCGGCGGTGAAACGGTCGCGTGCCTGGGTGAGGGATTCTTCCGCCAATTCGACGGAACTGCGGGCGACCTCGACCTGCTCAGCGGCAGAATTCAAATCGAGCAATGCGGCGCGGACATCGTAGTCTATGCGGCCGCGCAGATCGCCCAACTGAGAACGCGCTTGCTTTAATTGAGCATCGGCTTCGAGAACGTCACTGTGAACTTTTCCTCCGGCAAAGATGGGGATGTTGAGGCCACCGTTCACCTGCCAGGTTCCGTTGGAGTGGGCCGGAGTGACTCCTATGTCGCCGTAGTTGGCGTTGAGGTCGATGGAGGGATAGTAGCCAGCGCTCGCGGAGCGGCGGGAAAACTCCGCGGCCCGGACCTGTGCCTGTGCTGCCTGATAGTCAGAGCGCGACCCATACGCACGCTGAAGATAGACTTCAACGGGCAAAGGAGTGAGCGCCTGGTAGGGAGCCTTCTCGGTGAGGAGAATCTCCTGACCGGTGGGCAAGCCGATGACTCGAGCCAGCAAAAGTTTCTGCCGGGCGAAATCGTTACGGGAGGCGATGAGCTGCTGCTGGCGGGTCTGCAACTCGACTCGAGCGCGCAGGGTATCGATGGCTGGACTGAGCCCCGCGTTCTGCTGGTCGACCGCTTTGTCGTACAGGGCCTGGGCGTTCTTGACCTGGGCGTCGGCAGTTTCTATGCGGGCGGCGGTGGCAATGGCCAGCAAGTAGGAGTTGCCGACAGCAAGCACCACGAGTTCACGGGCGTCTTTATAGTTGTACTGGGCTGACTTGAGGCTTTCGGAGGCAGCGCGTTCTTTTTCAAGATCGTGGAAGTTGAAAAGAGACTGACTGAGCGAGGCGCGCGCGTCGAAGTAGTTGAAAGGACCGATTACGCGCGGAAGCGGAGTTGGGGAATGAAGAATGTTGCCTTTGAGTCCGAGGGCAGTCAGGCTCTGGGTCTGGACATCTTCCTGCACTCGGGCGGAGAGGTTGGGCAGGAGGTTGCTGAGTTCTTTCCATCGCTCGCCGCGGGCCGTGATGGCCTGATCACCGGAGAGCAAGAGGCCGAGATTGTTGCGCAAGCCGCGGTCGATGGCCTCCTGGAAACTTAGCTGTAAGACTTCAGAAGAGGCTTTGCCTTCGGGCTCGCTGCCGGTGAAGGGACTCTGCGATCCGGGTAGAGAGATGGACGGCGTGGAATTTTGCGCGTAGAGGCCTGTGTTGGCGCTCAGCAATAGTAGGGCAAAAGTGAGAAGTCTGCGGTTTGGATGAGTTGAAGATCGGGGCATTTCCGGTTCCGAAAAAGTCCCACTGGTAAAGAAATCCTCGGGACGAGCTATCTTACACACAGCATAACGTCTTCCTATTGATTCGTTGGACGGTCACCGAGATGCAAAAACGAGGTTTCCGGCCCTGAGGAGGGCCGTGACCTAGCAGGTTAGACGATCGCAAGAAAGCAGGGGTGGGCCATTACCTTCGACACTTCCCCCTGGTGGTGGCTGCCGATAGACTTAAGGTCACCGGTCCTGCCTATGCGTCCAAGAAGCCTAATCGTTGCGCTCACACTCTGCACCAGTCTGTTCGGGCGCACCGGCACGGCCCAGACGCAGGGCCATCAGGATCGAAAGGTGATCACGAGGGTTGCTCCGGTTTATCCGGCGCTGGCAAAGCGCATGCACGTCAGCGGTGCGGTCAAGCTGGAAATCGTGATTCGGCCAAATGGAAGCGTCAAGTCGGTCACAGTTGTGGGAGGGAATCCGCTGTTGATCGAACCGGCTACTGTGGCGGTCCAGAAGTGGAAGTTTGAGGCTGGACCGGAAGAAACCACAGAGGTGGTGCAACTCGTATTTGATCCCCGCTGGTAGCGCCCGCATGGCCGGACACCCCGCCGATCGACTGAAAGAGCTTAATCTGAAATATCTGCGAGGTTTGGGGCGGCGGAGGGGGTGTGGACCGGCATTCATGAGTAACTTCGGTCACTTGTGAAGGGGTGACGTGTGGTTCAAGCTGGAACCGGAAAGTGGCGCGCGAGGACGAGAGCGTTATTTCATGAGTGATTCCAAACCGAACACCGCGGCGGGAACGGACTGGACCGGGTTGCTGGCCGATCCGGATCTGGCCCGCAATCTGGGAAAGCTGCTGCAGACCTATCGCGATGCCCCGCCGGAGCGCAGAGAAGAAGCACTGCTGGCGGCGATGCGGGAAATAAAACAAGCAGCTGTCGGCAGCTCGGCAGCACCGACATTAAACAAGGTAGCGGCGGGGCCTCCGCCAGCGCCCCTGCCTACGGCTGCTTCTGCGAGTCCGCCGTTTGAGGCGGACATCTTCAGCCCTAACTGGGCACAAGACCGGCGGCGGCATCCTAGAATTAAATGCTTTGTCGCGGTGGAGATGCGCGTCAACGACGCCGATGCTCCGATCTGGGGCAATCTTTCGAACACCAGTTTAGGCGGCTGCCAGGTGGAAACCGCGCACCACATCAGCGGAGGCGCCAAAGTCGAAATTGGACTCTGGGTAGCGAGCGGCAAGATTTGGGTCAAAGGTATGGCGCTGAATGGAGTGGTCACTCGCAGCGCACCCGCGGGCGGGGTGCGAGTGCGGTTCGCTGGAATGGAACCCGCCGAGAAGGAAAACCTCCGCCAGTTTCTTAGGTATGTGCAGGAAACCACTCGAGTGTCGAAGAGTGAAAGCAGCTATCTGCACCTGCTGAAGTAGCTGTTATCTCCTGTCTTCCGTACGCTTCCTTTCTGCAAGATCTCCTGATTTATTCACAGAAGCAACGACATGGGCGCGGAAGAAATTGGTACACTCGATGCGAGTGTGAAACCCTTTCTGTGCTAGGAACTCTAATAAAGCAAGACTGGCCAGTGGGACAACCCGATGAGTGGCGGAGTTGTTTCCTGGAAGGAGCGGGCATCGCATGGCAGTGAGCGAACAAGCGGTGGTGACCGGCAAGCAACTGGATACGCTGTGCATTAACACGATCCGCACTCTGGCGATTGATGCCGTACAACAGGCCAACAGCGGACATCCCGGCGCTCCCATGGGACTGGCGCCGGTGACTTATTGCCTGTGGCATGAATTTCTGCGCTATGACCCGGAAGATCCGAAGTGGCTGAACCGCGACCGGTTCGTGCTGTCGAACGGCCACGCTTCGATGCTGCTCTACGCGATGCTTCATCTTGCAGGCGTGCGAGACGTCAGCAAGAACGGTGAGGTTTTGAAAGAGCTGGCCGTCCCGATGGAGGAGATTAAGCGCTTCCGGCAGCTGGGGAGCCGGACTCCAGGGCATCCCGAATCGCACATCACTACTGGAGTTGAGACCACTACCGGACCGCTTGGCCAGGGCGTGGGGAATAGCCTGGGAATGGCAATTGCCAGCCGGTGGCTGGGTGCGAACTTCAACCGTCCGGGCTTTGAAGTTTTTGATTTCAACGTTTACGCCATCTGTTCGGATGGCGATGTGATGGAAGGCGTTGGGGGTGAAGCGGCTTCGCTGGCGGGGCATTTGAAGCTTTCGAATCTTTGCTGGATGTATGACCACAATGGCATCACGCTGGATGGGCCCGCGGATTGGTCTTTCAGTGAGGATGTGGCTACGCGCTTCGTGGGCTACGGGTGGAATGTGACCCGCGTTGCTGATGCCAACGATCTGGAGATGCTGGCACGGGCTTTTCAGACATTCCAGAAAACGACGGACCGTCCTACGTTGATTATTGTTGACAGCCACATTGGTTATGGGTCGCCGCACAAGCAGGACAGCAATGCGGCACACGGCGAGCCGCTGGGCGAAGAAGAAGTGCGGCTGACGAAAGAGTTTTACGGCTGGCCGGAGGACGCCAAGTTCATGGTTCCGGAAGGCGTACGGGAACACTTCCGGAACGGCATTGGAAAGCGCGGACATGAAGCGCGCGCGCAATGGACGAAGATGTTCGCGGAGTACTCGCAGAAGTATCCGGAGCTGGCGGAGCGATTGCATCGCATACAGAGCCGCGAGCTGCCTGAGGGCTGGGACAAGAATCTGCCGACGTTTCCGGCGGACGCGAAGGGCGTGGCGACGCGAGACAGTTCAGGAAAGGTGCTGAATGTGCTGGCGCAGAATATTCCCTGGCTGATCGGCGGCTCGGCCGACCTGGCTACCTCAAATAAGACCACGTTGAAGTTTGAAGGTGCGGGCGACTTTCAAGCTGGGAGTTATGCAGGACGCAATTTGCACTTCGGGATACGCGAACATGTGATGGGTGCGAGTGTGAACGGGCTTACGGTTTCTGGCATTCGCGCGTTTAGTGCGACTTTCTTTAATTTCAGCGACTACATGCGGCCCAGTATTCGACTTTCCGCGCTGATGGAGCAGCCTTCCATTTTCGTCTTCACGCACGATTCGATCGGCTTGGGAGAGGACGGGCCAACCCATCAGCCGATCGAGCAACTGGCGTCGTTACGGGCGATGCCGAATCTGGTTGTGCTGCGTCCGGGCGATGCGAATGAAGTGACCGAGGCGTGGAAGATCATTGCACAGTTGAAACATCAGCCCTCGGTGCTGGTGTTGACGCGGCAGGCACTGCCGACTTTTGATCGCACGAAATACGGCGCGGCTTCCGGCACGGCACGGGGGGCGTATGTTCTCGCCGATGCGGCTTCGGGCAAGCCGGACGTGATTTTGATGGGTACGGGAAGCGAAGTTTCATTGTGTACTGAGGCTTACGAGAAGCTGAAGACAGAGGGCATTCAGGCGCGGGTGGTGAGCATGCCTTCGTGGGATATTTTTGAGCAGCAAGACGCGGCTTACAAAGAAAGCGTACTGCCCTCTTCGGTGACGGCGAGGGTTTCTGTGGAGATGGCGTCCACTTTCGGGTGGGAACGGTATGTCGGGATCAAGGGACGAAAGATTGGGATGCACAGGTTCGGGGCTTCGGCTCCGCTGAAAGATTTGTTGAAGTTTTTTGGATTCACCGCGGACGCGGTAGTGGCGGAGGCTCGCAAGGCTATCGCAGAAAAGTAGCGATCGGTTCATCAGGAGAAATCATCATGCAGCCAACTGGAGTACTGGAAAGTTCGAAAGCTACGAATCCCGTCAAAGAGTTGCTGAACTATGGGCAGTCGATGTGGCTCGACTACATCCGGCGCGATTTGATCACGAGCGGGAAACTGAAAACGATGATTGACGAGGATGGGCTTCGGGGGATGACTTCGAATCCGTCGATCTTCGAGAAGGCGATCGCCGAGAGTTCGCTTTACGACGACGTGTTGAAGTCGCTGGCTGCGCGCAGTGATCTGGACGCGACGGGCCGCTTTGAATTGATCGCGATCCGCGACATTCAAGACGCCGCCGATGTGCTGCGTCCGGTGTATGAGAGTTCGAAGTCGCGCGACGGGTACGTTAGCCTGGAGGTTTCTCCGCTGCTGGCGCTGAAAACGCAGGAGACGATCGAAGAGGCGCGACGGCTGTGGAAGGCTGTGGGGCGCGAGAATGTGATGATCAAGATTCCGGGAACGGCCGAGGGCCTTCCCGCAATTCGTCAGGCGATTGGTGAAGGCATCAACGTCAACGTGACTTTGTTGTTCGCGCAGGAGGTGTATGAAAAGGTTGCGGAAGCCCACATTGCGGGGCTCGAGGATCTGGCAAAACGGGGTGGCAATTTGAAGAAGATTGCCGGAGTGGCCAGCTTCTTCATCAGCCGCATTGACTCGCTGGTGGATTCGATGATTAACGACAAGCTGAAGACGGCTACGGACGCGCAACAGCAGGCGCTGTTGAAGAGCCTGCTGGGTAAAGTTGCGATCGCCAATGGGAAGCTTGCGTATCTCCGCTATCAGCGGCTGTTCAACGGGCCGCGATGGCAGGCCCTGGCGGCGCAGGGAGCGCAGACGCAACGGGTGTTGTGGGCGAGTACGAGCACGAAGAATCCCGCTTATCGCGACGTCATGTACGTTGAGGAACTGATTGGGCCTGATACGGTGAATACCATGCCTCCCGCCACCATTGATGCGTTTCGCGATCATGGAAAGTTGAGAAACAGCCTTACCGAAGATGTCGCTGGCGCGCAGAACGTGATGGACAATCTGGCGCGGACCGGCATCTCGATCAAAGAAGTCACCACCAAGTTGACGGATGACGGAGTGAAGCTGTTTGCGGACGCGTTCCACAAACTGCTGGCCGCGGTGGAGAAGAACACTCAACCCCAAGGAAAAACCGCGTGAGCCGCTTGCGATCTTCGCTGCCAGAGACTCTCGCCGCGACGGTGAAGACCATGATCGGCGAGTGGCAGTCGGGCGGGAAAATGCAGCGCCTTTGGCAGCGCGACGCAACCCTCTGGACCGGCACCGATGAGGCCAGTTGGCTGGGATGGCTGGACATCACCGAAGACGAGATCGCACATCCGGTCGAGTTGCGCGGTCTGGCGAAGGAAGTCTGGAGTGCTGGTTTCAAAGATATTCTTCTGTTGGGCATGGGAGGGTCGAGCCTGTGTCCCGAAGTTCTGCGCATGACGTTCGGCAAGATTGCCGGCTATCCGGACCTGCACGTACTTGATTCGACCGATCCGGCGCAGGTGAAGGCATTCGAAAGCAAAATTGATATTGCGCGGGCGCTCTTTATTGTTTCCAGCAAATCGGGCAGCACGCTAGAACCGAACATTTTCAAACAGTATTTCTTTGAGCGCACGAGACAGGCTGTGGGCGCGGACAAGGCCGGAAGCCACTTCATCGCCATCACCGATCCGGGATCGAAGATGCAGCAGGTGGCGGAAGGTGATCGCTTTCGTCATATCTTTTTTGGGCGGCCTTCGATTGGCGGCCGCTATTCGGCACTGTCGAACTTTGGCATGGTGCCGGCCGCAGCGATCGGAGTGGACACGAAGAAGTTTCTCGACCGCACGCAGGAAATGGTGCGGGCGTGCGGGCCTGCGGCGCCGGTTGAAGAGAATCCGGGCGCGGTGCTGGGAATCATTCTGGGCACGGCGGCGCGGAGTGGGCGCGATAAAGTTACGATCATCACTTCTCCGGATATTTCCGATCTCGGCGCGTGGCTTGAGCAACTGCTGGCCGAGTCCACGGGCAAAATTGGAAAGGGCATCATCCCCGTGGACCGCGAAGAGTTGGCGGCGCCGGAGGTTTATGGGAACGACCGCTTATTTGCCTACATCCACACCGAGCATGCGATCGATGTGAAGCAGGATGCGAAGGTGGTGGCACTGGAACAGGCTGGGCATGCGGTGCTGCGCATAGCGATGGCCGACATTTACGATCTCGGGGCGGAATTTTTTCGCTGGGAGATTGCTACCGCGGTTGCAGGATCAATTATCGGCATCAACGCTTTCAATCAGCCCGACGTTGAAGCCAGCAAGATTGCGACGAAGAACTTGACGTCTGAGTACGAGAAGACCGGTTCTCTTCCCGCGGAAAAACCTGTGGTGACCGACGGTGGCATCGAGCTGTTTACCGATGAGAAGAATGCGGCGGATCTGGCGCGGGCGGCGGGCGGAGATAAATCTCTCGCCGGATATTTGAAGGCTCATCTCGGGCGCATCGGAGCGGGCGATTACTTTGCTGTGCTGGGATATATCCAGATGAACGCCGCGCACGAAAAGAGCTTGCAGGCCATCCGGCACTCGGTGCGGGACAAGAAACGGGTGGCAACCTGCCTCGGCTTTGGACCTCGTTTTCTGCATTCGACAGGACAGGCTTACAAAGGTGGGCCGAATTCGGGTGTGTTTCTGCAGGTGACTTGCGACGATGCGGTAGACCTGCCGGTGCCGGGACAGAAATATACATTCGGAGTGGTGAAGGCGGCGCAGGCGCGCGGTGATTTCCAGGTGTTGGCGGAGCGGGGGAGACGTGCGTTGCGGGTGCATCTGCACGATGTGGAATCGGGTTTGGCGATGCTCGCGACGGCCGTACAAAAGGCGCTGGGGTAGTTTCGACGCGCTACGAGGAGCAGCGATGCAATTGGGAATGGTTGGACTGGGGCGCATGGGCGCGAACATGACGCGGCGCCTGATGCGCGGGGGACATCAACTCGTCGTCTCGGATCTGAGTGCGGACGCGGTGAAGCAGCTTGCCGGCGAAGGCGCGGGCGGTTCGTCGTCGCTGGAAGATCTGGTCGGCAAGCTTAAGCCGCCGCGTGCAGTGTGGGTGATGGTGCCGGCGGGCGGGCCCACAGAACAGACTGTGCAGAAACTGGCGCAGCACATGCAGGCGGGCGACGCGATCATCGACGGCGGAAATTCTTATTTCAAGGACGACGTGCGCCGCGCGGGTCAACTCAAGAGCAAAGGCATACAGTACGTGGACGTGGGAACGAGCGGCGGCGTTTGGGGGCTGGAACGCGGTTACTGCATGATGATTGGCGGACCGAAAGAAGCGGTGCAGCGGCTCGATCCTATTTTCAAGACGCTGGCTCCGGGGAAGGGTGAGATTCCGCGTACGCCGGGACGCGAAAAACTTGGAGGCAGTGCAGAAGAAGGTTACATCCACTGCGGGCCTTCGGGGTCGGGCCATTTTGTGAAGATGGTACACAACGGCATTGAATACGGGATCATGCAGGCTTACGCCGAGGGCTTCGACATCTTCAAGAACGCCACCAGCAAAGACTTGCCGGAAGATATCCGCTACGATCTGAACTTGCCGGATATTGCGGAGGTTTGGCGGCGGGGCAGCGTGGTGAGTTCGTGGCTACTGGATCTAACTGCGATGGCTTTGACCGAGAATCCCACGCTTTCCGAATACGAGGGTTATGTGCAGGATTCCGGCGAAGGACGCTGGACGATTCAGGCGGCGCTGGAAGAAGCGGTGCCCGCGGATGTGCTGACGGCGGCGTTGTACGTGCGCTTCCGCTCGCGGCAACAACACACGTTTGCGGAGAAGATGCTTTCCGCGATGCGGCAGAAATTCGGCGGGCACATCGAGACAGGTGCGGTGAAGAAGAGCGCGTAAGAGTCTTTCAACGAGAATTCTCAGGACCTGATTATGGCTCAATTGGCGGAACAGCTCACGGCAGCCCCACCGCGCATCGGCAAACAAGGCGATCCTTGCGTGATGGTGATCTTTGGCGCAGCCGGCGATTTGACGGCGCGCCTGTTGATTCCCGCGCTGTACAACCTGGCCCGGGTGGACTTGCTCTCGAAGGAGTTTGCGGTGCTGGGCGTGGCGCGGGCGCCGATGTCGGACGAGGATTTCCGCCAGAGGATTCTGGACGATGTTAAACAGTATTGCGGCGACTGCGTCGATGCCGACACCTGGGACAACTTCTCGCGGCGCTTCTATTACCTGGCCGGGAATTTTGATGATGACAAGATTTATCCGAAGATCAAAGATCGCCTGGCACAGATCGACCGCGATCACTCTACTCACCAAAACTTCTTCTACTACATGGCGACGGCTCCGAGTTTTTTCGGGCCCATCGTGGAAAAGCTCACCGCCACAGGACTGATGGAGCAAGACAACGACCACTGGCGGCGCGTGGTCATCGAGAAGCCTTTCGGTCACGATCTGGAGTCGGCCAAGGCTCTCAACCAGCAACTACTCAAGCTGGCAGATGAAAAGCAGATTTATCGTATCGACCATTATCTGGGTAAAGAGACCGTGCAGAACATCATGGCGTTTCGTTTTGCCAACGGAATCTTTGAGCCCATCTGGAACCGGCGCTACATCGATCACGTACAGATTTCCGTGGCTGAAACCGTAGGAGTGGAAGGCCGCGGCAGCTATTTCGACCATGCGGGTTCGATGCGCGACATGGTGCCCAACCACATCATGCAGCTGATCAGCCTGACCGCGATGGAGCCTCCCATTTCGTTCGACGCCAATGCGGTGCGCGACGAGCAGGCCAAGATTCTGCACGCCATCCAGCCGCTCAGCGATCAGGAAGTTCTCAATCGATCGGTGCGCGGGCAATACGGGGATGGAACGTTGGGGGGCCAACAAGTCGTAGCCTATCGCAGCGAGCCGGATGTTCCTCCCGATTCGCGAACCGAAACTTTCGTCGCAATGAAATTGCTGATCGACAACTGGCGCTGGGCCGATGTTCCTTTCTATCTTCGTACAGGAAAGCGCATGGCGGCGCGAAACACGCATATCGTGATCCAATTCCGGCGGGCTCCGTTTGTTTTGTTCCGGGATACTTCGGTGGAGACCCTGATGCCGAACCAGCTGGTGCTACACATCCAGCCGGAAGAAGGCATCTCGTTGCAGTTCGCGGCGAAGGTGCCGGGGCCGGTGATGCGCCTGGGCACAGTGGACATGAACTTCGAATATCAGGAATACTTTGGAAAGCAGCCCAGCACCGGGTATGAGCGGCTGCTGCACGATTGCATGATCGGCGACCAGACACTGTTTCAAAGGGCGGACATGGTGGAAGCGGGCTGGGCTGTGGTGAATCCGGTGCTCGATCTTTGGAAGGCGCTGCCTCCGCGGAACTTTCCGAATTACGCTTCAGGCACCTGGGGGCCGAAAGAGGCGGACGAATTGTTGGAGCGCGATGGACGGCGCTGGAGGAACTTCGAGAAATGATCCTGGCCGGCGACATTGGAGGAACCAAAGCTCGACTGGCTTATTTTCAGCCTCAGAACGGTCACCTCCGACTCATTTCCGAGCGCGTCTTTCCCAGCCGCGAATACCGCGAACTGGGAGAGATTGTCTCCAAGTTTTTGCAGGAGTCCGCCACCCGTCCCGAAGTTGCCTGCTTCGGAATTGCGGGGCCGGTGCAAAACGGGCGGGTCGAAACCTCGAATCTGCCATGGATCATTGAGGAGTCCCGGCTGGCGAAACAGATTCACCTGCCCGCCACTCTGTTGATCAATGATCTAGAGGCGAGCGCGTGGGGTATCGGAGCGCTCACCCAGAAGGACCTGATTGCCCTGACTCGAGTCGCACCATCGGTGGGCAATCAGGCGGTGATTGCGCCGGGAACCGGCCTGGGAGAAGCCGGATTATTTTGGAACGGCAGCCAGCATCAGGTTTTCGCCAGTGAAGGCGGGCACACCGACTTTGGGCCCCGCGGCGAGTTGCAAATCGAATTGCTGCGCTTCCTGGCGGGCCGCTACGACCACGTGAGTTACGAACGCATTCTCTCCGGACCAGGGCTGGTTAATGTGTATGAGTTTCTGCGGAGCCAGTCGTGCGCCGAGGAACCCTCAGGATTTGCCGCACAACTTTCTCAGGGAGACGCCGCCGCAACGATTTCCCACTCCGCGCTGGACGGGACCAACCGGCTGGCCGAGCAGGCGCTGGATCTCTGGATCTCGGTCTACGGCGCCGAAACAGGCAATCTGGCGCTCAAAACGATGGCGACCGGCGGAGTTTTTCTGGGCGGCGGAATTTCGCCCAAGATTCTTCCCAAGCTGACGGGCCCGGTGTTTATGCGCGCCTTCCTCGACAAGGGCAGGCTGCGCCCGCTTCTGGAAAACATGCCGGTTCATGTCATCACCAACGAACAGGCTGGCCTGCTGGGGGCGGCGCGATGTGCGGCCGCTAAGTCCAGCAATGGCAGGGCAGGAGTTTTGTGAGTGCGCCGGTCGAGTTGCGCAGGCTGACCACTCCGCAGGATCTTTTTCAGGCGGCCGCGGAGGAAGTCATACGCGACGCTACCAACGCGGTCGCGCAACGCGGGCGCTTTACCATTGCGCTCTCGGGCGGATCGACTCCCAAAAACTTGTACACCCTGATCGCGGCCAACGCCAGCGCCAATCTGCCGTGGGATCGAATGTTTTTCTTCTGGGGTGACGAGCGCCATGTTTCCCCGGACGATCCGGACAGCAACTACCGGATGGCCAAAGAGAGTTTTCTGTCGAAGGTTGCGATTCCCGCGGGCAACATTTTTCCCGTCCCAGCTGAGAACCCCGACGCCCCCGCGGCAGCGGAGGCCTATGAACAGACTCTGCGGAGGTTTTTCGCACTGGCGCCTGGCGAGTTTCCGCGCTTTGATCTGATCCTTCTCGGCATGGGACCGGACGGACATACTGCTTCGTTGTTTCCGGAGACCGCCGCATTACAAGAGAAGTCTCGGCTCGTGGTGGCCAACTGGGTGGAGAAGCTGCAAACCAGCCGGATTACGTTCACCCTGCCAGTGCTGAATGCGGCGCGCTGTGTTGCTTTCCTGGTGAGTGGAACGGATAAAGCGGCGGTTCTGCATGAAGTTCTGGAAGGCAACGCCCCAGCGGAGAAGTATCCCTCGAAACTGGTGCGACCGAGCGATGGCCGGCTGATCTGGTTTGTGGACCGGGCTGCGGCGAGCGGGCTGTCAGCGGCGGCGTGAGAACCGCACTGCTGCAATATCCTAAAACACAAAACGCTTAAACACAGAGGGCACAGGGTAGGACAGCACTTTCTTCGGGCGCGCACGAGCTATCCGCGCCAGCCGCCGATTTCCTTCAGTCCCTTGCCCCGTGCGTGTTCGAAGAGGCGCACCCGATGGCGGGAGTGTTCGAACTCGTGGATGTCTGCCCACACCTCAGCTTGCCAGCCCTTGTCGTGAGTGGCGGACTCGCCGCAAGTGGCGCAGCGGGTGTGCAGGCTGACGGACGAAGCTTCTGCCTTGGCCGCGCCGGGCAGTTCGATGAAGATGCAGCGGACTTCCAGAATCTCCTCGTTCTGATCGAGGAGGTGTTCGTAACGCAGCAGGTAACAGAATCCCAGCTTGCGTGCCTCGGCTTCGGCTTCGGCGCGGGTGTGAAACGGGCCATATTCGGCGCGCAACTGCTCGGTCGAGTCGCACGCCATCCAGAAGATCTCTTTATAGTCCATGGCCGCCCCGCCCAGGGATTGCGGAGTTGACTCGAACTGCCGGCGAGCCCGCTCGATTGGGTCGAGTCTGCCAGTGCAATTTTCAGGCCGACTGCAAAGAAACCGAAGTCGTTGTTTTTTCAACGCCTTACCCGAGCTGCCCAGCCGGTGCCGGGCAGCCGTGTGCAAACCTTTTGCGGCTGTTGGGCTGACGCCGGGCGCTGCGCGCAAGGACTTGCATGCGCTCCGGCAGTTATCCACTCTAGCCCGCAGCAGCGCGGGCCAAGGGAAACACCGGCCGATCCGTCTCTTCCAGCCAATTCTTGCCCCCATGGCTGGCCACGTACATGGCCAGTTCGAGGCGGCTCCAGACTCCTAGCTTGTCGAAAGTGCTGCGCAGGTGGTTCTTGATGACCTGCTCGGTGGTGCCCATGAGCTTGCCAATTTCGCGGTTGGTAAGGCCCTCCCATACCAGGGTGGCCACTTGAGTTTCCTTTGGAGTCAAGCGTTCGCGCGGGGTCATGATTTCAACTCGGCTTTCTCGAACGCGGCCGTAGCCAGCCGGACGCGTTTTCGCCCATCCCGAATTCCAGCGCGCAGAAAGAGCGTGCGCAAGTGCTGCTTTACGGTGCGCGGGCTGATGCTCAACTGCCCGGCAATTTCCTTGTTGCTGCAACCCTGGACCAGCAAATCCAGCACCTGCTGATCGCGCGGCGTGACCTTCATTCTGTCGAGATCCATCATGTTAAATTCTCCTGCTCCTGCGGGACCGCGTTTCTCGTTCTTGTCCGCTTGGGTTCCGCGGTTTTAGGTAAAGCACATGTTTCGCCAAAGTTTCGCTGGGCTCTGCGGGGCACCCTAAGACCAGCGGGTGCTTGCACTTAGGAACAAGAACCAAAGCTTTCAGAAGAAGTTCAGAAACTCCATGCTAGGCTGGTTCGTCCCGAATTGGGCTGTGGCCGGATCAATTGATGGCTGCGCGGCAAACTGAACCTCGCCCTCGCCGGTTCCGCGTGAGCGGAACGTGGCGCAGCCGGAGAGACGGTTTTGGCTCCCGAATCGGTCGAGATAAGCCTTTTGTCTTGAGACTGTTGAGTCTGTCCTGAATTCGACGGATGAGACCCCGAGGTGGCGTATGAGAACGGTAATGATTTCTTCTCGTGATAAGAAGATTCGGACGTTCCAAAATGGGCATCAAGGCGCGCTAGTACTGTTCATTTTGGCGCTGGCAGTTGCGCCGCCTGGACTTTTTGCACAGGCTTCGTCCGCAGCACCGATTGTGCAGCAGTCGGGACCCGACACTGCCCCTGCAGTCGACGGAACTCCCCTGACCATCACATTGCAGGATGCACTGGAGCGGGCGCGCGCCAACGATCCTCAGTACCATTCGGCGCTGACTGATTTGGGAGTGGCGCGACAGGAGCGGGTGCAGGCACGCGCGGGATTGCTTCCCAATATCACCTACAACAACTCCTTCATTTACACCCAGGGCACGGGCCAGCCTCCGGCTTGCGCGGTCACAGCCACCTGCCCAGCCAGCCGTTACATCGCCAACAACGGAGTGCATGAATACATCAGCCAGGCGAACGCGCACCAGGCCGTTTCGCTGACGAATTTCGCAGACTACGGGCGCTCCTCGGCGGCGCTGGCGCAGGCGCGGGCGAAAGCGGAGATCGCCACGCGCGGGCTGGTCGTCACCGTGACTCAGTCCTACTATGGACTGGTCGTGGCGCAGCGCAAGTATGCGACGGCGCAGCGGGCGGCGACGGAGGCACAAAGGTTTCTGAAAATCAGCCAGGACTTGCAGAACGGTGGCGAGGTCGCGCGCGCGGATGTGGTGAAGGCCAGCATTCAGGCGCAGCAGCGGCAGCGGGATTTGCAGGAAGCCCAGCTCGATATGCAACACAGCCGGCTGGATCTCGCGGTGCTGATATTTTCCGACTGGAACCAGAATTTCAGTGTGGTCGACGATCTGCAAACGCCAGAACCGTTGCCCGTGTTCACCGAGGTGGAAGTGGCTGCCAGGAAAAACAACCCCGAGCTGCGGGCGGCACTGGCCGCATTGGCGGTTGCGAACCACCAGGTTACCGCGGCGTGGGGAGGGCTGCTGCCATCCTTGACCGCCGACTACTTCTACGGTATCGATTCCAACCAGTTCGCGCTTCGGACTGACGGGGTGCGGAATGTGGGATACTCCGCGGTGGCGAGCTTGCAGATTCCCATCTTCAGTTGGGGCGCGGACCGCAGCAAGCTGAAGTCGGCGGAGTTGCGCCGCGATCAGGCTAAGTTAGAGTTGAGCCACGAGCAGCGCCTGCTTCTGGCCCACTTGCGGCAGTTCTACGAGGAAGCAAGCACGGCGCGGTCGGAAATGGAATCACTGGCGAGTTCGGCAGAAATGGCGGCGGAGAGTCTTCGCCTCACCAATCTTCGCTATCAGGCCGGAGAATCGACGGTGCTGGAAATTGTGGATGCGCAGAATACGGTGACGCAGGCTCGCAATGGCTATGATGACGGCCAGGTCCGCTACCGGGTCGCAGTCGCTAACTTGCAAACTCTGACGGGGAGCTTCTAGGCAAGATGATCCGCAACCTACTCGCTAACCTACCCCACAAACGGCGACTGCCGTCCGGTGCTCGCTCGGTTGTCGCATGCGCCGCGCTCGCAGGTCTGCTGGTTTCGGCCGCTTGTAGCGGAGACAAGGCGGACAAAGAGCCTACCGTGAGCGTTCAGGTGGCGCAGGTTGAAAAGACCACGATCCAGCATGTCATTAAGACCCAGGCTATTTTGTTTCCCCGGCAGCAAGCGGCGATCGTGGCCAAGATCAGCGCTCCGGTGCAGAAATTCCTGGTGAAGCGCGGGAGCCGGGTGCATCAGGGCGAATTGCTGGCAGTCCTTGAAAACCGCGACCTGTCCGCCGCCGCGCAGGAAAACAAAGGGAGCTACGAGCAGGCGCAAGCTGCCTACGAGACCACCACTGCGGCCAGCCTGCCGGAAGAAATCCAGAAGGCGGAGGCGGACGCGCAGCAATCCAAACAAGCGCTGGAGGCCCAGGAAAAGGTTTACCAGAGCCGCCAGCAACTTTATCAAGAAGGTGCTTTGCCGAGGAAGGAGCTTGACCAGTCCTCGGTAGAGATTCTCCAGGCGCGCAATCAGTATTCGATTGCGAAAAGGCACCTCGATACTTTGCAGGCCATCGGAAAGCAGCAGGCACTCAAAGCAGCCGCCGGGCAGCTGGAATCCGCAAAAGGCAAATACATGGGGGCGCAGGCGCAACTGAGCTACTCCGAGATTCGCAGTCCGATAGACGGCGTAGTCACCGACCGTCCGCTTTATCCCGGTGAGATGGCAGCGGCGGGAACCGCGGTGGTGACCGTGATGGACATTTCCGCTGTGATTGCCAAAGCCCACATTCCGCAGGCCGATGCCGCGCTCTTGAAAGTTGGAGACAAAGGGACGATCACGGTTCCGGGACTCGATGAGCCGGTCGAAGGCGCAGTCACGGTAGTGAGCCCGGCGCTCGATCCAAATAGCACGACCGTGGAAGTCTGGCTGGAGGCCAGGAATCCGAAACAGCGATTGAAGCCTGGAACCAGCGTGCAGCTCTCGCTCACGGCAAAGACGGTGAAAGACGCGCTGGTGGTTCCCGCCGCCGCCGTGATCAGTGCCGCGGACGGAAGTTCCGCGGTGATGATTGCAGGCAGTGATGGGAAAGCTCACCAAAAGACGGTGAAGCTCGGGATTCGGCAAGACGATGACATTCAGATTCTCGAGGGCGTAACCGAGGCGGACAAAGTCGTGGCAACCGGCGCCTACGGCTTGCCCGACAACACCAAGATCAAAATAGAAGCGCCTGCCGAAACCCCGAAGGATACGCCGAAGGAATCCCCCAGTGAGAAATAACCGCCGCGGAGCGACTGCGTGAATCAAAAAAAATCCGATCACTGGGTCGCTCGACACTCCCGGCCAATGATTTTTCTGATCCTCACTCTGGCCCTGCTGGGCGGATATCTGGCCTTCACCATCCCCGTGTCGGTGTTTCCAGCCACGAATTTTCCGCGCGTGCTGATCGCCGTGGACAACGGCGTCATGCCGATCGATCAGATGATGGTCACGGTCACGCGTCCGATCGAAGAGGCGGTCAACAGCGTTCCCGGACTCTTGACGGTGCGCTCCATCACCAGCCGCGGCTCGGCGGAAATTGATCTCTACTTTCGCTGGGACCTCGACATGTTCCAGACCCTGCAGTACGTGAATGCGGCTTTGTCGAGGGTGCAGCCCGAGCTTCCTCCCACCGCCAAAGTGGAAGCGCACCGCATGACTTTCGCCAGTTTTCCCATCGTTGGTTACAGCATTACCTCAGCGACCGTGCCGCAGACGCGGCTGTGGGAGATGGCTACCTACGAGATGAAGCCGCGGCTGAACCGGCTCGATGGAGTTGCAACTGTCATCGTTCAGGGAGGGCAGGAACCAGAGTTTCAAATCACTCCCGATCCCGCCAAGCTGCTCACGGCCAGCGTGACCGTAACCGACATCCTGGATGCCGTGCGCCGCACGAATCTTGTAGACTCACCCGGTTTGCTGGAGCGCAATCACCAGCTTTTTCTCGGCCTGATCAACGGCCAGGTGCAGACACCGGAAGAAATCGCCAACACGGTCATCAAGAACACGCCGGCGGGAATCCCAGTCCGCATTCGAGATGTGGCGATGGTCGCGCCCGATGTGAAGCCGGTTTATACCGTCGTCACCGCTAACGGAAAGCCCGCAGTCCTGCTCAACATCAACCGCCAGCCTGACGGCAATACGGTGCAGGTGGCGGATGAGGTCCGCACCGAGATCGAGCGCATTCGCAAAACTCTGCCGCCCGGCGTGGACATTCAGCCGTTCTATGACCAGTCCATCATCGTCAGCGAATCCATCAAAAGTGTGCGGGATGCGATCCTGCTGGGCTTGATTCTGGCCTCGATCATCCTGGTTGTCTTCCTGCGGGATTGGGGAACATCCCTCGTGGCCGGCCTGGTAATTCCGGTCACCGTGATGGTGACGTTCATTGCCCTCAAGGTGATGGGGCAGACCTTCGACCTGATGACGTTGGGGGGATTGGCCGCCGCCGTGGGGCTGGTCATCGATGATGCCATTGTCGTGGTGGAAAATATTGTGCTGCATCGCGACGCGGGCCAAGGCCGTCTTGAGGCAATCGAGAGTGCTTTGCGGGAAATCACGGTGCCATTGATCGGCTCAACCATCACGCCGGTTGTTGTCTTTATTCCCCTGATCGCGATCACCGGAGTGACAGGCGTGTTTTTCCGCGCGCTGGCCGTGACCATGAGCGTCTCGCTTCTGACTTCGCTCGTGCTCGCCGTGACCTGGACGCCGAACCTGAGCCAGTATTTTATTCGTGGGCGGCGTGAGAAGGGCCACGCCCTTTCAGCTTCCGGCGAAGCGCAAGCTACAAACCCGCAGACATCAGCCAACGCGCCCCCGGAGAATCAATCGAACATCGATGCGAACATCGATGCGAACGTCGATGCGAACATCGACGCGCAGCAGTTGCTGGCCACCGAGGATGCTCATCTCAGCGGGTTCTTCCTGCGCGTGGTCAACTTCCACGAACGCTGGCTGCGCCGGGCACTGGAGCGGCCTCGAATGCTGGTTGTGTTCAGTCTGGTGCTGATTGCGGTTTCCTACCTGTGCTATCACTTTTCCGGCTCCGACCTGCTGCCCGCCATGGACGAAGGCGGATTTACTCTCGACTACATTATGCCCGCCGGCAGTTCGCTGGCGGAAACCAACCGTGTGGTTAGCCACGTGGAACAAATGCTGCGCGAAACCCCGGAGGTGGAGAGCACTTCGCGGCGCACCGGCTTGCAGTTGGGTCTGGCAGCCGTGACGGAAGCGAACACGGGCGACATCCTGGTGAAACTGAAAGCCAAGCGCGACCGCGATGTGGAAGAAGTAATGGCCGAAGTGCGGGCAAAGATCAAACAGCAGGAACCTGCTCTCGACGTCGACTTCATCCAAGTCCTTCAGGACATGATCGGCGACCTGACGTCAGCGCCGCAGCCGATCCAGATCAAACTGTTTTCGGAGGACCCCAAGCAGCTCGAACTATGGGCGCCGAAGGTTGCGGACGCCATTTCAAAGATCAATGGTGTGGTCGACCTGCTCAATGGAATTGATAACACGATCAGCGGGCCAGCTGTGACGTTTCAAGTGGACCCGAGCGTCGCCGCGCGGGCAGGCTTCACGGCGGAGGAAATCGCGGTGGACGCCTCCGCCATCCTCGAGGGGGAACCGGCGCCGACGCCGGTAGTGACAAATGGCCGCGCTTATACGTTGCGCGTGCGGTTCCCGGCGGCGAACCGGGCCTCGCTTGAGGCCATGCGCGATACGCTTCTGGTCAGCAGCAGCGGACATACGGCAACCCTGGGCGCGCTGGCGAGCGTAGTTGAGTCACCGGGGCAAACCGAGATCCTGCGGGAAAACCTGCAACGCCAGGTCGCCGTGACCGCGCGCCTGGAGGGCACGAACCTGGGCAGCGGAATGGCCGCTGTACAAAAGACGGTCAGCGGGCTGCACTTGCCTTCGAACATCCGCGTGGAATACGGCGGCACTTATCAGGAACAACAGCGTTCGTTCCACGATCTGGTGATTGTGCTGGTGCTTGCCGTCCTGCTGCTTTTCATCGTGCTGCTGTTTGAATTTGGCACGTTCGCCGCGCCGGTTGCGATTCTTGCCTCGGCGTTGCTTTCTACTTCGGGAGTTTTCATTGCTCTGCTCATCACGCGCACCACGTTCAACATTTCGTCGTTCATGGGCATGATCATGGTGATAGGAATTGTGGCCAAGAACGGCATCCTGCTGCTGGACGCGGACCAAAAAATGCGCGGGCTCGGACGCAGCGCAGAGGACGCGATACTGCAAGCCGGTCGGCGTCGACTGCGCCCGATCGTAATGACGGCACTGGCCACCGTCGCGGGCATGTTGCCGTTGGCTTTCGCCATTGGGGCCGGATCACAGATGCTGCAACCGCTTGCTATAGCGGTGATCGGTGGCGTCTTGATTTCGATGGTGCTGTCGCTGATCATCACCCCTGCAGTGCATTTTTATATGACCGGCGAAAAGCGCACGCCATCGATCGAAGCGGTGTGATACGGATTCGTTAGGAAAAAGAGAGATTGCCGTGACCGACTGTGCACACGCTTGCAGATTACGAGAGTAACCCGCAACCGGCGTACACGAATTCAGAATGGTCAGAACACAACTTTGCCTACTTTGTCTCGTAACCTCTTGAATTCCGCATGGTTGCGCCTTCATACTCATCCTGCGATTTCATAGCTCTCCTCCGGCCAGTGCATGCTTCGTGGCCCGGGCCACTTGGCAACACCGTTCTTTGGTGGAGGAATTGCACTAGAATAGGGATGGTCTCCGGGCGGACTGCCTCCCACCACGCCGGCTGGCCACAGGCGGGCAAGTAGGATTGTGACCGAAGACAACAAACCAGTTCTCGACGAGCAGACTTTCGAAAAGCTGCTGGAGGCGGGCTATGTGCTGCAAGAGCACGGCCGCAAAATGCGGGAACTGGAAGCAAGAATGGAGTCGCACAGCGAACGGCTCCGCCAACAAGAGTCGGCGAATCAAGCTCCGCTGCCCATCCGCAAACCAGCCTCGGAAGAGACTTCCCGCTCCGACCGCGATTACACACTCACCCTGGCGGAGATTGTCGAAGCCCAGCGCCAGATTCAAGTACGCCATCTTGATTTGGACAAGGCGATGGCGGTGATCGCCGAAAAAGTTGCGCGCATCGCAGGTGCAACTGGCGCAGGCATCGGAATTCTGAATGAGAAGATGGTGCGTTATCGGGGCGGAGCCGGCGCACCGGCTTTGCCATTGGGAACTGAAGTCCCTCTGTCGACGGCGGTTTGCGCCGCCAGCGTGCGCACGGGGCAGGTGATTCGCAGCGAGGACGTAAATACGGAATTGCTTTTCGATCCCGAGCCTTGCCGCGAGCGTGGAATTCTGTCGCTGGTCGCGGTGCCCATCTATCATGACGGTGACATCGTGGGAGGGTTGGAACTTTATTTTGACAGCGTTCGCGGCTACGCCGAACAGGACATTCATACTTGCCAACTGATGGCCGGGCTGGTGACGGAAGCGATAGGCCGGGATGCCGACTCAAAAGTAAAGAAGTCCATGGCCGCGGAACGGTCCACGATGCTGGCCGCAATCGAAAAATTGAAGCCGAATCTGGCAGCTTTGTCGGAGGACCAATCCGCCGCGGCCGCCAAAACGAGTGCATGGGCAAGCGCGGCGACTGCGGCGAAGTCCCCCTGCTGGAAGTGCGGAAACGCGCTGCTGGCGGAGGAACAATTTTGCGGCACGTGCGGTGCTCCACGCGATAGCAACAGTGAACCATCGAGCATGCAGAGCAAGCTGGCGTCGGCATGGCTCATGCAGCAGAGCCAGCAGAACTCCACCGCCGCGCCTTCAAACGGGGCCACTCATCCCCTCGACACGCCGCTCCCGCCGGACTTGGATCAGCCTCACCCTCTGTCGGCGACCTCATTCGCCGCGAGCGCAGACGAGGACGCGATGCCAGCGGCGCCCCGGCCGTCCGAATCACAGTTCGACTATGAAGAGACGCTCGGCGATCACGAAGGCAAGATTGAAGCCGACTCAACGGCGCTGGTGAAGCCGCAGCAGGAGGATGTTGTCTGGAGTTCGGCGGCGAAAGCCCGCAACTTCCTGGAAAAATTGGCCGGGACCCGTACGCCGAACCCAGTAGTCCGCTTTTGGAATTCGCGTCGCGGAGATTTCTATCTGGCGGTCGCGGTGATTCTGGTAGTGGCCGTGATTCGCTGGGGTATCTGGTCCAACCACGCTGTGGGTGCCACAAGTCATGGAACAGCGGTTTCCGGAAGCGCGAATCCTCACAAACAGCCAGCTCCCGACGCGGATCTTTCCACCTTCGACAAACTCCTGGTCTCTTTAGGGCTGGCCGAAGCACCCGAACCGCCGAAGTACAACGGCAATCCCGATACCCAGGTCTGGATCGACTTGCAGACGGCCCTTTATTATTGTCCTGGCTCCGACCTCTATGGCAAGACGCCCAAAGGGCGGGTCTCCAGCCAGCGCGATGCACAGCTGGATCAATTCGAACCCGCCGACCGCAAGCCCTGCGACTGATTGCGCAGGGATGAGCATGGTCAGGCAACTCCGAATAGCCAGATTTGACAACCTTCCCGGCCCGTAGTGCAATCATAAATAGCGCCCTCGTCCGGAGAGACGCCAGTGCTGCGCCCCACAAACGAATCCAACGCAGACACCTTGCCGGATCCTGAGTTGAATCCCCTCCTGAATCCGCTGCTGGCAGCGCACATGGGACGATGGGCGGAAGTGTATTTCACGAATCCTCCCGAAAAACGAGAACAAGCCGTGGCCGAGTTGATTCGGGAATTGGAAAGTGTTTCTCCTCGGGAGCCGGGTTCGATTCAAGAGAATACCGAGCAAGCGATGGACGCAACTGAAACCGCAGCAGTGCCAGCGGCCGCTTATGCCGCGGAACCTCTCTGCACTTGCGGCGGGTGCGGGTATGAGAATTCAGCAGAGCAAAAGTTTTGCGGGATGTGCGGCGCACCCCTACAAGCGCCCCCCGAGGCACATTTACGACATGTCGCGGAGGCCGCGCAGATTCCGGAAGCGAGTTGGCGTGACCCCGAACATTCTCCCGGCGGCAACTCTGAGGATTCTGCAAACGAGCCCGTGGTTAGCGTTGCTGCGGGCAGAGTTGACAATCCTGGGAACTCTGCCTGGGTGCCCCAAGAAGAGCTTCCGAGTTTGGCTTTGGAATCCGAGCCAGTTCCCTATCGTTACCGGCGGTACGTGGCCGCGGCGTTGTCGATCCTTCTCGTGCTGCTGCTTTACATGGCATGGCGCGGAACGAAGGCTATTTCAGGTGCGGCAGGTCCGCAGTCCGCACCCTCGAGGGTAGCCCCGCCGCCTCCAGCGCCAGCTTCCGCGGCGGAGCCGAGTGCGGCGCCGGGCGATGCTCGAAAGGGCAACCCGGAGAGTAAGCTGCCGGCTTCCGCGATCCCCAGCAAGGACCAACCGGAAGCAGCTCCGCAGAAGAATCAGACCGCGCAACCTGCTTCCCGGATCGGGGCTGTGAGTGCAAGTTCCCCGGCGCTTGCGGCGGAGCCGAACGGCGCTGAAGAACTGGCCACCGCGGAGAATTATTTAAATGGAAGGCAGGGTGTGACCCGCGACAGAGGAGAAGCTGCCTTGTGGTTGTGGAAAGCCGTGCGCAAGGAGAACGCTGCGGCGGCGCTGGCTCTGTCTGATCTATATCTGCGGGGGGATGGCGTGCCCAAGAACTGCGAGCAGGCGCGAGTACTGCTGGATGCGGCCGCTCGAAAAGGCGTGAAGGCCGCAGGGGAGCGGCTCCGTAACTTACAAGCCTTCGGTTGTCAGTAATGGGAGGCTGCGAGAAATCATCCCGCAGCCCCCTCGATGTTCCCCGACCAAACTCAGCGCGGCCATTCGAGTTGGACGCAACTTGCGCGGCTCACGACGGAACTTCAGGCTCGCGCCTGCGGGACTCATACCACAGGGCGAGTTCGACGCGGTTCCACAGTCCGAGCTTGTCGTAGATCACACGCAGATAGTTCTTTACCACGTGTTCCGTGGTGCCGATTTCATGGGCCACGTCGCGGTTCTTCAGGCCCTGGGCGACAAGCTCGATGACACGGTTTTCGCGCTCGCTGGGGATACGGGGTCCGTAACGTTCGTTTGCAAACATAATTGCCTCCGATATAACAGGGTGGCGAGTTTCACTCGCTTGATTCCGCCGTTGATTCCGAAGCGGAGAAAGAGCCGGTTAAAATGGGCCTTCACGGTTCTTCGCGCCATCTTGAGCTGGCTGGCGATTTCGGCGTTGTCACAGCCTTGCAAAAGCAATTCGACGATCTGTTGTTCGCGCGGCCCCAGCCGAACGGACTGCTCCGTCATCACTACCCCCTGGTTTGGTTTCGCCCCCGTCCTAAGACCGGTGCAGCTGGGATGTTTCCAGATTACATAGCATCCACAATGCCACTTTGAGACGAAAATAGCTGTGACCAACGAACATCCATTTCCACAGGCACTTGGCGGGATTCAGAAGATTTCCATATTCTGGATGCGACACTTCAAACCCCAAGGCAGGGACGATCCGATTGGCAGCCAGGAATGGACTCTGGAGGCGCGAGAGGTGCGTGAAGACAGCGTAATTCAGATTCGCAAAAGGCACGACCAGAGCCGGAAGCCAACAGGTCCGGGGAGGCGTCGCTGGTAAAATGGGGTCGCGGCGCCCGTCCTCCGACACCAAAAGAGTTTGATCCGCGGAAGATGCCGGCATCTCCGACGCCGGCGCACTCAGGCAAACACCCTAGGTGAAAATTGCCCTGCCTACGGGATAGCCCTGAACAATTTACATGAACCCACCTGATGGAGGGGCAGTTATATCGGGGGGTTGCATGTCGGAAGCCAATTCCCTGGAGTCCTAGAAACAAGTCCTTGGGACCGAACAACCGGAAGTGCTCTACACTGTTGCTTGAACGATGCCCCCCCCCTTGTCACACCCGGACGGTCCCATCCCCGGAACTCGCAGCAGCCTGGGTCTCGCAGAAGATCGTGCAATGAACATGGGGATCACGCTCGGAGGCCGCCGATGAAGCGGCTTCTGAGCGTGGTTGGGGCGCGGCCCAACTTCATGAAGGTCGCGCCTATCGTCGAAGAACTGAAGCGACATCCCGGTGTCGAACACTGTCTGGTGCACTCTGGACAGCACTACGATGAACTTCTTTCCGGCAACTTCTTCGCGGATTTGGGCTTGCCCAAACCAGATGTGAATCTTCAGGTGGGTTCGGGCAGCCATGCGGTGCAGACTGCCGAAATCATGAGGCGGATTGAGCCAGTCTTGCTCGACTACAAGCCGGAGATGGTTGTGGTGGTGGGCGACGTGAATTCTACGGTGGCTACCGCGCTTACGGCCGTCAAACTGGGGATTCGAGTGGCCCACATCGAAGCCGGGCTGCGCAGCTTCGATATGACCATGCCCGAAGAAATTAACCGGAAGCTCACCGATGCGATCTCTGATCTGCTTTTCGTGACCGAGCAGAGTGGAGTGGAAAATCTAAGACACGAAGGCGTGGCGGCTGAAAAAATCTTTCTGGTGGGCAACGTCATGATCGACTGCCTGCTGCGGCACCGGGAACTGGCGGCGAAATCGCCGATTCTCGGCCGGCTCGGCGTGCGCCAGAATGGATCGGGCTGTCGCCCCTACGGAGTTCTTACTCTGCACCGGCCGTCAAACGTCGACGATCCAAAAACGCTGCAAGGGATTCTCAGCGCAGTGAGCGCGCTGGCTGCCGAGCTTCCCATCTTCTTCCCCGTTCATCCTCGAACCCGCAAGAATATCGAGAGTTTTGGTTTGTCGCGATACCTAGCCGATGCAGCAGGGGAAAACCGTGTTGGAATCGTGCCTCTTGATCCGCTGGGATATCTCGATTTCCTTTCGCTCAACGACCGGGCACGCATTGTGCTAACCGACTCAGGCGGAGTGCAGGAGGAAACCACCGTCCTCGGCGTGCCCTGCGTTACGCTGCGCGAGAATACGGAGCGGCCAGCGACGGTTGAGCATGGCTCGAATCAAGTAGTGGGCGTGGATCCGGACCGGATTCTGGCGGCGGCTCGATCAGTCCTCCGAGAACCTACACGCCCGCCCCAACGTCCTCCACTATGGGACGGCAAAGCGGCACCAAGAATCGTAGCGATCCTGCTCGAGCATCTCCGGTGAGATGGCAAGGCTCAAGCTCGGGTCTCGTCAAGGACGGACGCTTAATCCTTAGATTGTCAGGTCGCGAGCTCGGATTATTCATCAAACTTTAATAATTCATTAACAAGGGATTGGACGCCTCGGTGGGATAATTTCCGGCTTGCACTCTAGTTTTCTTAAGTCCAAGGTGTGCCGCGGGACAGACAGCCCTCCGGCGCTGCCTTGCGGCTGGTTTTTATAAGGGGCGTTGTATTCATGAAGAGACTTCTTCGTCTGTTCCCGCCGGTGGCGTTGGCGATCGTTCTGGTCAGCTGTTCCGGAAGATCGTCGATCCCTCCTGGACCGTTGCCGAATGTTTCTGGCTCGTGGGAATTCATTGCCGCCTCCGCCAACAATCCTGGCTACTCCACGAACATCGAGGCGGCCCTGAAGGAAGGCCAGGTTTTTGTCAACGGGACATACCAGGAGGACGGCCAGATTTCGGCCTCAGGACAGCAGATCAACTTCGTCGGCTTCAGCCCAGCGGGAGCTATTGCTTTCGGAGGAAATTGCACGGCGGCGACCGTCAATCCGGGGAACGGTCTGAGTGGGAGCATTTCCGGCGTGGGTGGTTCCATGACCTTCACTTACACGGAAAATGGCAATGTGTTCAACGTGACCGCCATTCTCGATGCAAGCAATCAGTCCATTGACAGCGGCACCTACACCGAGCAGGCGGCGCCGGCCGGGCAATCCAATGGCTCTTGCAACGGCAATGTTGACCCCACTGTAATTGACTCGGGATCCATCGTCGGCAAGATTGTTTCCAAGCTGTCTGGAATGTATACGGGGCAAATATGCCAGCCCCTGGATACTTTATGCAGCAACACCCCGGACACCGCAACCGCCACCCTAAGCCAGAGCGGAAGCAACCTGACGGTTAATCTGCTGCTGACCGGGACCGACAATGCGTCGTTCACACTGACTGGCCTGGTTACGGGTAACGCATTTTCCGTGCAGGGAACTTTTCAGGGGCAAGTGGTTGCCTACTACGGCTACTACGAACTGACTTACGACTCGCTCACGAACGCGAACGACATCCCGACTCTGTATCTGGTCAACGCCACGAATTCTTCGGCCGAACCAACCTACGCTGGCACGCTCACGGTTCCGCAGACGCTGTAGTGCTTCAAACTCCCGCGCGCTGTATGCTAAGGCTGCTGCGCCGGGGGAGCTTGACCAGCGGTCGGAGACTGAAGCGCCGCGCCGGGAGAGTTCACGGTCGGCCCTTTGATTTCGTAGCCGCGATCGTACCTGGGGTCATAAAAGAAAAGCCACTCGTTGTAGTGATTCTTGTGGCTGAATTCGCGAATGCTCCTGGCCTTGCTGGCACTAGCGACACCGAAGATCAATAACCCTGGCTGCACGTCTGGACTGGGGCTGACTCTGAAACCCGTGGATGGAGAACTCGTCTTCGCCGCCGCATCGCCAGCACCCGGCGGAACCGAACCCGCCGGATTCGCCGCGTTTGCGTTGGAATTTGCGCCGGACGCGTCGGTGCCAGAGCCATTCGTGGTTTCGGAAGGCGCGGTTCCTGCATTTTCCGCCGTTTGCGAATCAGATGACTTGAGGTTCGCAATTCCCCCCTGCGGTGTTACGTCCGCCATGTGTAGTAGTTTGAAATCACGCCCTGTGATTGGATCTTTGTAGAACTTGCGAATAAACTTCAGGCCGTTCGTGTCGCGCAATTCCTCGAGGCGGGCAGGATAGCGCCCGGTTTTCTTTGAAAAAGCCCGGATCGCGCGTGAATACTGGACACCGCGGTGGACCAGTTCTTCCTCCCGATCCCGCTTGATGCGGAATGCGATGCTCGGCGCTGCCACCGCCGCAGCGATCGTCAGCAGAGCGACAAACAACATCATCGTGAGCAAAACATAGCCTTGTTCCGCGTGTCGTGTGCTGATACTGCGGGCTGGTTCATGAAATGCCATTCCCAAACACCCCTTGAGTCAAAAGTTGTACTTCAGTCCTAACTGCATGGTTCGCGGCCGGTGGGCATCAATGGGATGCAGGAAAGCGCTGCCGCTGGTGCAATCGACGAACGCGGGTTGCGGGTTCGTCGTCCCCGGCAGAATCGTGTAACCTCCGGCCGCAGTGTAAGGGGCGCCAAGCCCGCCACCGTAACAACTGATCGTATTGTTTGCGGTATTGCCGATGTTCGAATTGAAGATGCGGAATTGTGTGTGATTAAAAACGTTGAAAGCCTCGGCGCGAAACTCCAGATTGCTGCCCTCCGTAATTTTGAAATTCTTCAGCAACGACAGGTCGAAGTTCAGCCGGTGGGGATTGTTCAGGTAGTTGCGGCCTGCGTCCCCGAAGGTAAGACCGCGGGGCGCGGCGAAGGCAGCCGGGTTATAAAGAAGCGGGCCGAGGCTCTGGGAGTTGAACCGGTTGACTCCATCGGGAAGCGCCGACTTCGCACGCCCAACGATGTCCGGATAAGAACCTGAGCCCGCTCCATTGGCCACTCCGGCGTTGTCCAGCACCGAGATGCCGTCGGTGCTGCCGCCATTGATGACGCTGAATGGAGTGCCAGACTGAAAGATCGTGATTCCCGAAACCTGCCAACCATCCAGCAATGTGCTGAAAAGCTTGGAACCACCCGCAGGATTCGCGCCCCCCTGATCATCTGCATCTGCATCCCGCCAGCTGACCCAGCGCTCGAAGTTGCGCGCAAATTTCGGCAGATCATAGATGTAGTTGAAGTTGAGCAGGTGCCGCTGATCGAAGTCCGAGCTGGCCCAGCTGGACTTGATGTTGGCAGAGTTCACAAAGGATGCAGAGGAGCGGTCCGAGGAATCGTCAAGCGAGTGGCTGTAGGTGTAAGAGACGCCAACCGTGACCGGGCCGTGCGCTCTCCGCAGAGTGGCCTGAAAAGCGTGATATTGGGAGTCGGCAATGTTGCGCAAGGCCAGGATGCGCTGGAAACCAAAATACGGCCGCAGGAGATTAGGATTGGGTATACCGCTGAGCACCGCACCGTTGATCAGATCCCTGGCCCCGAAACAGGCCGCAGCTAGATTGTTATAGGCTGGCTGCATGCCGCCCACAGAAATCCCATTCACCACGAAGCTGTTGTTCTGAAACGTGGCGCAATCTCCTGCAACTGTTAGCGGCTGCCCCGGGCCGAAAGGATTGCCGGTGGGAAAAATGCCAGTATCGGGTCCCGTGGGCGGTGCGGGCAACTGATTGATTTGCAGCTCGGCACTGAGGTGCGTCCCCTTGCTGCCGACGTAGGCAACTGTAGCCACCGTGTCTTTCGGCAACTGGCGCTGCACGCTGAAGCTCCATTGTTGGACATACGGCCACACTGTCCTGGTCGGAATGGAGGTGACGTCAATGGGAAACGCCACCGCGGCAGAAGTTGAGCAACCGCTGCACACGCCGATATTCGCGTAACTGAACGGCAGCGGAGCCGTCATTGTGAATACGGGCGGCGCACTGCCTTCGAGCGAGCCCGTGTTCGATTCCTTCGCGGTCCCGTGCTCGAAGAAGACTCCATATCCACCGCGGATGGAAGTCTTGCCGTTGCCTTTCGGGTCCCAAGCAAACCCGATGCGCGGCGCGGGGTTGAACATGTGGTTGTTCATGCAACTGGCTGGAACGCCATTCTTGCCGCATTGCACCAATCCGTTGGCCAGGATTTGGCTGAGCACTGGGTTGGGGTTGCTGGGGTTGTTCGGGTCGAACGGGATCGGCGTGCAAATACCGTTCTTCAGGCAGTTGAAGTTGGCGTTCGCGAAATACCCGCCGTTGATCGGGAAGCTGTATGGCGCCAGGGTGACACCGTTTGCGCTGGCTGCATTTGCGTTATAGTTGCCCGCCACCCAGTTCCAGGCATTCAGGTTCTTTTCGTGGTAATTAGAGAAGATGCTCACGCGCAGCCCCAGATTCACGGTGAAACGCTGGTGCACGCGCCAATCGTCCTGTACGTAGGGCTCGGCGACCCAATAATTGTTGTAATACTTGAGTTGCGCGCTATCCTGCTGGTAACTTTTGATCGCATTGCTGGTACAGCCTTGTGAACAAGAAGGCACATTCGGCCCAGCCAGGAAATCGGCAAACGCGTTGCCATTGGTCACGTTGTTTTGATTGCTGAACGTGAGGATGCCCTGCAAGTCGCCAGTGGCCGCTCCGATTGCACCGTTGGTCTCATTGCGTTGCGCATCCAACACCTGAATTCCGAACTGCACAGTGTGTTTGCCCAATTGCTTGCTAACGTTATCCCCTAAAGCGTAAGTCGGGCTGGTGTGGTCCCAAGGTGCGTAGGAAGGGTCGACCGCAAAGCCGGTGCCGCCATAGGCTGCGTTGGTTCCGGAGATCACGAGACCCGGGGTTTTGCCACCCGCGCCGTTATTGAAGATGTAACCCATGCAAGGCGCCGAGCCCCCTCCCACCAACGGAGCATTGCAATTCGGCAGGACCGGCAGGCTTACCCCCGACAGCGGTTGTTGGCGCAGGCTGATATGCGAGTTGACGTAGCTGACGACGAACTCATTCAACAACGACGGAGAGAGAGTATTGGTCAAACGCACCACCAGGCTGGTTCCCGGGCCGACCAACCTGTTCTGGATCGTAGGAAAGCTGTTTTGCACGTATCCCCAGACCGGCGTCGCCTCGGTCGTGTCCCAGGAGTCGTGGATGTAGCGGAACGAGAGGCGCGCGCCTTGCGTGAAGTTATGGTCAATCCGCGCCAACTCCTCACGCCAATAGGTGGAAGGCGAGACCACCGCGTCATAACACACGATGTTCGGTTGACCCGTGGAAATATTCGGAGACCCTGCCAAACTCGAGTTGCAGCCGGTCGACGAATTGGGTAGCGGAATCATGCCCGACTGCAAGAATGTCGCTGAGGTCCTGTCGATCGGCACCAGATTGTTTGTAAACGGCGCCGGGCCGGCTTCAGCGATCGGGCAGTCGGGAAACAGTCTCTGATCGACGGTCGCGGTCCCGGCGATCGGGCAGACATCGCTGAAGTCCGCACAGCTATTGATTCCGTTCGAGTATTTCCCATTGGGACAAGTCACGCCAATGCCGCGCTCGGCGGCGCTGGGCACAGCTTGATTGAACTCCTGCGGAGTTTTTTCCAAGCGAAACTCCTCCGACCAGAAAAAATATGTCTTGTCCTTCCTGGTATTGAACACCCCGGGAATAAACAACGGTCCCCCCAGCGTGCCGCCGAAATCCTGCCGGCGGTAGAGCGGAGCCTTGGTGGTCTGATCAAAATAGTTGCGCGCGTTGAAGGCCTCGTTGCGCACGAAGTCATAGAGGCCGCCGTGAAACTTCGGCATCCCAGATTTGGTGGTGACCAGGACCGTGCCGGAGGCGCTGCGGCCATACATCGCGCCGTAGTTAGAGGTCAGAACCTTGACTTCCTGAATGGCATCGAGACTCGGGTAAACCATCAGGGTGCTCTCGGCGCCATTCAGCCCGGCGTTTAAAACATCGCTGCCGTCGACGTCGAAGTTGTTATATTCGACGCGTCCGCCGTTGACGCTGTACTTGACGCTACCCTTCACGCCCACGAGGGCCTCGTCCTGGCCGGTCTGGTTGCTCACGCCCGGGGCCAACGCAATGAGCTGGGTAAAGTTGCGGCCGTTCAAGCCGGTCTTGAGGACTTCTTTTTCGGTGATCGTGCCTTCGATGTGAGATTCCGACGTCTTCACTTCCGCCGCGTTGGCGGCCTCCACATTCACTTCGGTTTTTTGGCTGGACGGCTGCAGCGTGGCGTTGATTTCAAGGGCCTGATCGCCGGCCAGCGCGACATCGGTCTCAAACGTAGCAAAACCCTGGGCCGAAACCTTCAAGTGATATTGGCCCGGCGCAAGTCCGTTCAGTACGTATCGGCCCTGCGGGTTTACCGTAACTGTGACCGGGCCCGCACCTGAAGCCGCAGCGGTTGCGCTGCCGCTCGCAATCACGGCGCCTGATTCGTCAGTGAGCACGCCATACAATGCGGCTTTGCCGGGCTCGGGCTTGACCGAAAAATTCTGCGTCGCCACGGTAGTCTGCGCATTGCCCGGCGCGGACGTTTGCCCAGGCGTTTCGCCTGCCGGCTCTCCAGCGACACCGAGCGCTGGCTCCGCTGGCTTGGGGAGTGCCATCAGGACCGCATCCGCCTCGGCATCGGCTCCAGCCTCCAGCGTAATCTGCACTTCAAAAGGACCGTAACCGGGGGCGCTGATCTTGACCGCGTAGACTCCCGGGGCAAGGTTGTTGAGACTGTACTCTCCGCGCACGTTGGTTGTGGCCTCGCCGCCCGCGCCGCCGCTGGTCACGATGACCCTGACTTGGGCGAGAGGCGCACCTGTGGGAACAAGCACGATTCCGTGGATCGCTGCCGTCTTCGCTCCTGCCTGAGGCTGGGCCGCGGCGACTGCCGACGAGGATAGGGCCACCGCCGGAGCCGCGACTGCGCGCCCGAAGACTGGCACCGGAATTACTGTCAGCAACGCCCACAACCACAGCCATCGAAAGGTCAAAACCCATCCTCCACGCAGGCGGAACTCGCACACGCACACCAAAAGCGTTGGCGGCGATGCTCCACGAATAAGCGGCAAGGGTAGTGACCGATTGTTACAGCACAATGAAGATGGGATTAATTTCGCGTGACAGGGAAGAGTCCTAAGTCGTCTCGCAGAATACCAGCCACGTTTTCCACAACCGCGCGGAGAGCACGGCGAAAAGCCGCGTCCAGTGCCGGGTTCTCCACCGCAGCGATCCGCGGCGCAGTTCAAATTCATTCAAATTTAATATTTCGGTCATTCTGCCGTAACAAGCGTCAACGATAGTACTTGCGCACGAGCAGAAGTGCACCGGAGAGTGCACAGGCAAAAGTTGTTCGGTTGTGTTTCCCAAAAAACTGTGTCACTTGGGGCGGATCAGCCGGTTCTGTGTGCTTCGACCAGACGGATGCTCTTCTTCGCAACCACCATGGCATTCCAACTCACTATCTTCTTAGAGGAGACATCGAAATGACAAAGAAAGTTCTGTTAGCGCTCACCTTGATGGTGACCGCGCTATTCGCGACGAACAGCTTTGGACAAGCCTGTAGCAGCGGCGTACTCGGACAATTTATGGGTGCGGGATCGTCCGCTCAGTTCAACAGTTTCGCTTACGCCGCCAACGTGAGCCTTGCCCTGCCAAATTTCTGGACGACAACCGGCGGGCAACTTCAGGACACCCGCTTCAGCCCCGCTACAGTGGATTCCGGCCTCACCGCTTTCGTAGCTTGGGATAACAACAACGTCTGTAATGTCTATTTCTACTTCAACATCGATTCCGGCATTGGCGTGAAGGACTTTTTCGCCACCCAGAAATCTACGGCGCCGGGCAAAGGCGTATTCGGTGCCGTGTACGGAGTGTCGGGGACTTGGACATCAGCCGCCGGCGCGAACGCAGTGCCGGGAATCACCGACACCGGTACCCTTCCTGTGAATCTCCAAACTTTCCTCACCTCTTCACCCGCTCCCACTACGGCTACGCAAATTCCGCAGCCAGGTTGCGGACAGATTGGAACGCTTGGCGGGACTACCATCTACTGCTTCTTCAACGCTGGCATGACCGACATCCGCCCCGAGGACGCACTCTTCGCCACAGCCCGCGCATTGGGCACCTATAGCACCACCACCGGCCTAGCCGGGTTGGGCTACAACCAGCCAGCCTGCGGTGAGATCAGTGTCAACCAGGGCTGCCCCATCTATGACTCCTTTAAGAAAGGCAAGATCTTCCAGGTCCTGAACTTCAAGCTGACTGGGACTGACCCCGTCACCCTTGCCACGGTTCCGATCTTTACCACATTAAGCACGGGAGCTGCGCCTATTGTTGTACTGGCGTCGAACACGGATACTGGCACCTTGGGCCTGGGCTCCACCACTTCAGGCGCGTACAACTTCACCAATATCAACCGCGCGGTTTTGTCAAACGTGTTCCAGGGAAATATTTCCTGCACCGGCGACCTTTTGCCCTCACCGCAGGGATCTGGTCAGCCGCTGAACATCATCCTCCGCGAACCGCTCTCCGGAACCTATAACACGTTTGAGTTCACCGGCGTGCGCACGCTGGGTGGCAGCGCTGCAACCACGGTGAAACAGAATCAGATCAGCACCAAGACCTGGGTGAGCGCCGACTCTTCCGGTCAGGAGTTTGATCCCTATGGCAACCTGACCACTGGACCAGCCACTAATTTTACGGATACGACGAACTGCGACCAAACCACCGGCAACAAGTTTGCGACCGGGGTGGTGGCTTGCGGCGATCCTCTGTTCAATCCACTTAACACCTGCGGCACTGGTTCCGTTAACGGCTACAAAGCGCGGGGCATCGGGACCGGCGAGGAAGTCAAAGCCACGCTCGGCTTGGACAATGTGTCCGGTGGGCTTTCCGTCACCGACGGTATCGGCTATGCCTTCTGGAGCTATCAGAACTTTGCCCCGTCCGCCACAGGATGCACCACCGGCGTGTCGGGCGACGTTGCGTGCACCTCGTATCTGGGTCACTACCTGACGGTCGACGGCATCGACCCGCTCTTTCCAAACGCGGGAACACCGGTTGACGCAAGCAGCACCACGATCCCGGGTGGCGGTTACAATCTGCCGCAGTGCGGCGCGGTTGCGAATGGCGCGTCCAGTAACCCGTTCCCCTGCCAGCAAATCCCCTTTACCCACATCCTCGACGGATCGTATCCGTTGTGGTCTCAGCTTCGTTTCGTGACTATGGCCAATGTGACTGGTAAGCAGGTCACGCCCGCCGGCGTCATCAACATGCTGGGCGCGGCCGAAACTGAGGCAGTGGACTCGAAATTCCTGCTCTCGGATTTCGTTCCGCTGCTGACCGGTGTGACCGGATCCTATTCGCAGGGTCTGGGAGCAGTTACAACCAGCGGCTCGCACGTGACCTACTCATCGGGCGATCCATTTAGTACGGCCTGGACGGGCGCGATCGTGATTAACGGCGGGACGTTCACCATCACCTCGGTCACATCGACGACCTCTATGACGGTTACGCCTGCCCCGCCAACTCATGCCACACCGGTTCCATACGACTGGAACGGCGGCACGCCTCCGAAGGGCAACCTGAACCTGGGCGTATTCCGTTCCCACTACGTGCAATCGGCGATCAACCCCTACAACGGACACTCGAATTGCGGCAGCTACACTGGCATCCAAATCGTTGGTGGTACCGGAACCGTTGGAAACACTTGCCTGGTTGACTTGGGCGGCGACATGGGCGGCTCCGTGCTGACCGTTCAGTCGGATGCTGACTTCAACGCAGATTTCGGCGGTATCGGTACCAACCCGGCCGAAATGTATGGCTTGCACCAGTAACACACAGTTACGGTAGTTGAGCCTTTTAACCCGCAGGAGAAAGAAGAGGCCTTGCCTCTTCTTTCTCCGGTTGTTTTTTCAGCCTGGCCTGAAGGAGGCAATGGAGTTGACCGATTCGGCGGTGAGCAAGCAAAACTTCTTCGTTGTATTTTTCATTCTTACGATTGTTCTTGCGGCGAGCGAGGTCTTGGCGCAGCAAGCGCCACAGGCCGCAAGTTCGCCGGCCCATGAATCTTCCAGCGCGGCTTCTCCTGCGATCAAGCCTTCAGCGCCGCCGTCCGGGCTCGACCCGAAGACCAGGATTCCGCTATACGAGACCATTCAAGAGGACTGGAGTTCGCTCGAAATTGGAGCCAGCAAGCTCCAGCCGGAGACGCCATTGGTCGGCGAAGTGGACGAGCAGAGCGAATTCACGCGCTTGCTGGTGCAGGTGAAGTGGCGCCCGGGTGATCCCATTGACCTGTGGATCATATTGCCCAAGGGGACCAAGAAGCCGCCCGCGGTGCTGTATCTGTACAACGCCGATCAGAACCTTTCCCGCTTCCGGGACGACCGGTGGTGTGGCCGCGCGACCAGCGGCGGCGTGGCAGCGGTCGGTTTTGTTGCGGCTCTCAGCGGCGCGCGTTTTCATGACCGTCCGCTGAAGCAGTGGTTTGTCAGCGAGCTGCAGGAGTCGATTGGCAGTACCGTGCACGACGTCAAGTTCATCCTCGACTACCTGGCCCAGCGCGGCGAAGTGGACATGAACCGGATCGGCATGTTCGGAGAGGGATCGGGCGGAACGATTGCGATCCTGGCCGCGGCGGCAGAGCCGCGAATCAAGGCGGTGGACGCTCTCGATCCCTGGGGAGACTGGCCGGATTTTCTGGCCAGGTCGCCAGTGGTGCTGGCCGACCCGAATCACGACGACTACCTGAAGCCGGAATTTTTGAGAAAGGTTGTGCCGCTGGACCCGGTGAAGTGGCTGCCCCAACTGAAGGTGCCGGTCCGAATCCAGCAAGTGCGGCAGAACGATTCAACGCCGATCGAGAGCAAGAACAGCATTCAGGCTGCGGCTCCCAAACAGGCAGAGATGAAACGGTTCGAAGCCGCGAGCGATCTAGCGGCGCGGGAGGGCCACGGAATTCTTTTCCGCTGGATTAAAGACAGGCTGCAAGAATCGGACAAACCCGGAGCCGACGCCGGACCAGGCGCTGCGGCTGCCGCGGGGAAAACTCCGCTTACGGAGATGGAAAACGATCATCCGTCGCACAGATGACGGAGCAACTTGGGAGCGGCGGCGCTTGGAGAGAAATGAGCCTAATCCTAATAATGAAGAAGAGCAGGAAACTCGGTTTGCTGACGCTGTGCCTGGCCTTGAGCTGGATGGCAACAAGTTGCTCCAGTACCAGTTCCGGATCAAAGAGTAGCGGAAATGGCAGCGGTGGGCATACCGGCTTGCAGTTCACATCGCCCACGACGAGTGCCACCGTGGAGGTCACGAACCCGGCCCAGACAGTGAGCCTGGCAGTGAACGAGAGCGTCACCTGGACCCTGCAAAGCGGATGCGGATTTGGAAAACCCGTAGGAAAGTTAAGCAACGAGACCGCAACCACGGCGACCTACACTGCACCTGCCACAGGTTCGAATGCCACGCAGCCGTGCAATCCCTGGCAGGACGTAATCGTCGCAACCACGACCTCGAACCAATCGGCGTCGCTCGGCGTGGTGATAGTGCAGGCTCCGCCCGGTATTGGTAATGCTTTAGCCAATACTTTCACCGGCGAGCTTTGCACCAGCGCGGGCGGTCCCTGTTGCCCCGTGGGCTCGGCCACCTGTTGCCCCCAAGCGTCGATCACGACGATCATCCAGCCGCCGGCCATTTCAGGCCAGTTTGGCATAGCGCAGTCCGGCCAGTTCACAAACGTCGGTCCGATCACGGCGTCCGGCGGTGTGCCGCCGTACACCTGGCAAACAACATCTGGTTCTCTTCCGTCTGGACTTGTCCTGGTTCCCGGCAGCAGCAGTGCGACGATGTCAATCACGGGCACGCCGATAGGGCTGGGCTGCTCGACGATATCGCTGCAAGTCACGGACGCAAACGGAGTTTCCAGCCCAGGTGGGCCGTATGCTTTCAACCTAGTAGTAATTCCCGCATCCTTGAAAGTGACCATACCCAACTATGCGTCGTCGTACAACGATCCCGCCCAGAGCGGGGATCCGGGCCTTACGTATTCGCCCACCGCGCTGGTAAGCTCCGCCGGCACGCCGCCTTACGCGTGGGTTGCGGATCCGGGGAATTTTGGATTTGCCCTGCCTTCGGGCCTCGCCTTGGCTGCGTCCTCGTCGAACACCGTAGCGATTCAGGGCACGCCCGCGACCGGCGCTGATTCCGGCCACAATAACCAGGGAGCAAGCAACGGCTTATACCCGGCCATCGTGCAGGTCAATGACAGCCAACTCCCGTATCCTGCCGTGGGCTTGGCGAGCCTGCCCAGGATGCAAGACCTTGCCGTGCCGCCGCCGTGTTCGCCGGGCAATCAGGCCGGCCCCATTCAGCCGCTAGGTGTGGCAGTCAACGGAGGAATCCCCAACGGCGGTTCTGTTTCCGCCGAGTCCTACCTTCAGGGGTCAGTTGCCTTTCTGCTTCGCGGGTTCGACAGCAATGGACCGGTAGTGATCGCCGGCAGCGTGGCCGTGGATGGCAACGGCGGCATAAGCGGCGGTGAAGAAGATATTACGCGGAGCAGCGGATCGCAGCACCTGACCATCGAACCGACCTCCGCCAACCCCGCAAGCTACTATGTGGTGGGCGCAGTCTCGACCGGCCCCGGAAATCCCGGCACACGTTATTCGGCCTACAGTCGCGGTTGCATGGCGCTGGCCACATCGACAGGGACGACCTCTACTTTTGCCTTCACCCTGGGTGGATGCTCGAACCATTGGACGGAGAACCACCTGACCGCAACCAACGACAACGCCTGCGGCATGACCCAGAATAGCGGCGGAAGCAATATAGCTGCCGGATACTTCACGACGGGCCACATCGTTGAATTCGACTGCACCACCGGGACGGCTCCAAACTGCGCAAGTTCCACGCGCGCTGCCGGAATCATGCGCTGGCAAGACTCGTCCAGCTTCTCCGCAGGTTTGAGCGGACCTTACGCATTCGGACTCAGCGGCTGGGACGCGGCGGCAGCACGCTATGCCATCGCCGGCTCGTTTCAGGCGGGATCGGGTAGCATGTCTTCTGTCGCGGCCGACATCAATGACGCGGGCAATCTTAGTTCGTTGCTGACCGGCGGCTCCGGGACTTACGGCAGCCTTGACGCATACGGAAACGCCACAGGGACGTTAAGTGCGGGCCAGACTAGTTTGCCTGTGTCGCTCTACATAGTGAGCAAAAACGAGGCGCTCATCGTCACTAACTCTGTCACCGGCGTCTCACCCGTAGTCGGCGGCGAAGCCGTCGCCACGGCAGCTTCCTTCAGCGCCGCCTCCTTGGCGAACACTCACATATTTCACCTCGGCGGGGTCACCGCCGGCAGCGCGGACGTGAGCATCGGAGTGTTGGCGTTCAACGGAGCGGGCATCGCAAGCGGGACACAATACGAGGACCAAGCGGGCACGCTCGGGACGACCACAATCTCGGGCACCTACGCAGTCGATCAAAAAACGGGCCGCGCCACTTTCTCGGCGGCGCTCGGCCAGACTCTGGGACCGCACCCCTTCGTGGCCTACGTCATCCCAGCGCCGGCGAATCTAACTCGCCAAAGCTGTAGCGCTCCAGCCAGTTGTTTTACAGGATTTCTGGTTGGCACGGACAGCACTGCTCAGGACGGCATCCTCGAGTTCCAAACGCCGACCACGGCTCCGCCTCCGCCATTCACTAACGTTTACCTGGCGGGAGATTACGCCTACGGTTCAGACGAGATTCTGGACCAACTGACTCCCGCATTTGACGGCGTGGTATACGCATTGCCGAGCGGCGCTTCCACCACCGCGGGCAGCTTTGGTCCCAACCCCGCCTCTGGCCAGGAATTTGTCCAGGACGTCAGCTACAGCTGCGGTTCGCAACCACCACAACCTAGTTGCGTCCTTCTCCCGAGCCAGTTCCTTTCCGGTTCGTTTTCCATAGCCTCAAACGGCACGGGCACATTTGGTGGGGAGACGGTGTCCGTGACTAACGGCAATGCAACCTTCTTCATTGATGAGTCGCCGGTGAACTTGCATCCGTCGGTCGTCGTCGTGGAGCAGTAGCGTAACGGTTCATAGTGCAAGCTCGCTCTCCCAAGAATTAACACACTGTTAACATTCGCGTGATTCGCCTGTAACAGTACAGGCTTGATACTTGGGGCTGCTCGGTGGTGTTTCTGCATCCCATGCTCTACCCTGCAAGGAGATCCATCATGGTTCGACGTCTGAGCATTTCTTCCGCCCTTATGCTGTGCGTCCTGTTTTCGGCCACTTTCGCCACCGCGAACTCCGCGGATCTGCTGACTTTCCAGGGTCTGAAGGATGGGCAGTTGGTGGGGAACTTTTACAACGGTGGCGGCCTCGCGGGTACTCCGAATTATGGCGTGACATTTTCTTCTAACGTCTACGGCCTGCGGCCGGCGTCACAGGGTGGTTCGGGTAATTTCTTACCAGATCCGTTTTCAAACCCAGTCATCTTTATTTTGGGCACGATGGGCTCATCCGTCACCGGCACCATGAACGTCGCCAATGGCTTCAGTTCGGGAATCAACTTCTTCTATACGGCAGCCTTCAAGGAAACTGTCACCGTCTGGAGCGGGGCCAATGGCACGGGCACCGTGCTGGCGTCGATAGCCCTGTCAGTCAATGATGCGAATTGCGGCGCTGTCACTTATTGCAATTGGACGAACGTCGGTGTCAGCTTCTCGGGTACCGCCCAGTCCGTAACGTTTTCTGGGCCGGCCAATGGGATCGGGATCTCCGAAATCACCCTGGGCCAGAGCACGACCGCCGTGCCGGAGCCATCTTCCATCTACTTGCTGGGAACCGGCATTGCTAGCTTCTGCACTCTGCATTTGCGCCGTTTCCTGAGGAGCTAAGGCTCGCCTGCGCCGAGCGATCGCTCTGAAATCTCGTCCGGGGATAGCTGCGACCTTCATTCGTGTCTCGAGTGTCTGCAATTAGCGCACCCGCACTTGAAGGCTGCTTCCGCGGAGCGAGCCACGTGGTGGCACCTGCTACAGAAAAACGTTCCATCGCGTTGACCGCTCACTTCCACCATCGGCCGGAAGTTGTCACCTTCCACACAATAGGGGCAACGCACGGTAAAAGCGATCTGCTTCCATGCTCCGGAGGTCGTCGAGTCTTCCACGCGGATTCATTCCCACAAGCTTCATTCCGAAAGCAGTTCAAGCTCGTCAGCATAGCAATCTCTTGTTAAGACAGGATGAAGATTGCTCATCAAGATTGCGGATGTTCTTTTCGTGGCCCCACAGGCTGCACTCTCATCACTGGCAAAATGTGGAGGAGTGGAACCCAGGCCTCTATGACTCTGCCCGCCAGAACAGGCTTCCACAGCCATTTCCGGTGAGTTTCCCACAGAATCTGCGCTCAGCCCTGCAGAATTAATGCGTGCTTAATCTCCGCGTCATTCTAGTGAAACACGTTTAGGACACACTGTCTGCGCCGAACATTCGATAACAACACAAGGAGTTGTCGACTAAAGAGATGACGAGGCTCCCCCGATCCTCGGCGACGGATGCTCTGGAGAAAGACGGTCTGGAGTCGGATCGTCCGGAGACGCAGGGTCTGGATTTCCCCCGCCAAACTCCCGCCAGTTCGGGTGAGGGCAATCCGCACGCGGTTCCGCACCTCTCGCAATCCGCAACTTCCCCAGCACCCAGTCAAGCCCAGCCGCTCGTCGGCACCCCACTGCCTCCTTTCAGGCCCAAGCACGACGAAGGCCAGCGCGGAGATGCGCGCGGAGATGGCTCCCCGGCCCCACGAGATGTTCTAGCCGCCCTCAGCTACGGCCTCGACCTGGTGCGGCACGGTGCCATGCTGGTGGCTGCCGAAGGACTTCCCCGGCTTGCCAATCACGCTGCTCTGGCAATCTTGCGCAAGAACGATGGGCTCTTGCTGGCGCGAACCGGGTTGGTAGCTGAGCGCGCCACAGATACCCGGCTGCTACAGAAGTTGCTTCGGGATGCCATCAAGTCTCCGGAGTTAGGCGAGCCGAAGGATTCGCCCCTCACCCTCCAGCGCAGAACCGCGCAGCATGCGCTCATCGTGCGCGTGGTCCCCGGGCCCGGGTTAGACTGCTGGCCGGGCGCGGAAGATCGCACTGCCCTGCTGAAACTGTATGACCAGGACCTGGGTCTGGAGGTAGATGCCGGGGACCTTTGCCGGCTCTACGGTCTCACTCGCGGAGAAGCCGCCCTGGCAGTGCTCCTCGTGCTCGGAAAATCAATCGATGACGCGGCCGCAGAACTCTTCATCAGCCCTCATACCGCCAGAACTCATCTCAAACGCATTTTCATGAAGACCGACACCCACCGCCAGACCGAACTCGTAGTACGAATTCTCACCGTTGTCCTGTAGCAAATCCTTTCCTCGTTGCCTGCGATCAATTCCTCTTGCACGCAACACCACCCCGCCAAAAATACCTCATTTGAGGGATTACACCCTCCGCCCAATCCACGATGATGCACCAGAAGTAAAGGAGCACCATGCAGACTTGGGTTCTTCAGGAAAACGATTTTCGGGGGAACGTCAACGTGAGTTCGCAGCCGTGCCATAGCTTTTACCGCTACTCCCTCTGGCGCGCCGGTACTGGCGAACACCTGTTTGACGGAGCCGCCGGTGACCTGGCGGAAGCCCTGGACACCATGCGCGCCCATGTCCGCTACTTGTCCGCACGAAAAGATTAGTGGCAGGGAGTAGTTACGTCCTATGAAAACAATTCGACTTGCCGAAGCAGTTCCTGACCGCAAGGGTTCTGCCAGTAACTCTGAAAATTTCGCGGTCAAGAGGTTCGAGGTAGTCGATCTCGGCCCTTTCGACAACAATCGCAACGACGTGCTTGCGCTCAATGACCGCGGCCAGTGCGCAGGGGTGTCTTTCAACCCCGTGACCAGCCGCATCGAGGCCTTCAAACAGGAAAACGGGACGCGCAGCATGTTGGGAACCCTGGGCGGCGCTTTCAGCATCGCTCGTGACCTTAACAACCACGGCGAAGTCGTCGGCGGATCGCTCACCGAGGGCGATGAGAATTTTCACGGTTTCCTTTACCGCAACCATCAGCTGCACGACCTGAACGACTTTCTAGATCCCCGAGCCGGGTGGGAAGTGATTCAAGCGCTCGGGATCAACAATCACGGGGAGATCATTGGTATTGGGTGCTGCACCGGTCAGGACCGCATTGTCCTGCTCCGGCCCCGAACCTGAGCCCCCCTAGGCCGCACCGTCACGAACTTACTCAGGAGCGAAAAAATGTCGATTCAAGAGCATGTCTGTATTTCTGCCCGCAACGGTTCGGCTCTGGCGAAACGGGCATCTGGGCTATCTCTAGCAGTCCTGCTGCTAAGCGGCATTCTCCATGCCACTCCGATCACGAGCGTTGGAGAGAGTCAACTCGAAAATTCCAAGCAGCTAGCTAGCCGCAGCGTTGCGCCGCCTGCGATACCGGCGGATGTCGACCACGTTACAGACAACGTTCTGGTTCCTCACTCAAACACTGAGGCGTCAGTGCAGCCAGCCACCGCCTGCATTCTTTCCAGCGATTGCTCCACCACCGTTCAGGTTCCCGAGCCCCAGTCGCTCGTGCTGGTTGGATCGGGCCTCCTGTCGATGGCAGGACTGATCCGCCGCCGTTTGTTGCGTTGAGTCACGCACAAAAAGCAACGGCGCCGCTACTGCAACGCGACTGCGACCCTTGCACCTCGCACTCGCCCGTGCCCGAGGATCCGCAAACGCCTGTCGCTACGCCCCGCCCTTGGTAGAAAAAATTCATTGCCTCCCACCGGTATGTCGACGCCGTTTTGGTTTTTTTCAGTTCCGAAATCGGACCAGGCTCCCGCACAATGCTAAGAGAGGCAGAATTCACCGTTGTGTCAACTCAGTCGAGTCTTATGATAAATACATCGGAAAGAGGCGTACGGCCATCCGCCTCCATGCCGAGCTGTCGGTCCCAATCTGATGTAAACAAGAAGAATCTGCCGTCCATGGAAACGCTTCCGTGAGGTTGTGTGTGAAAGAATGGCGGAACGTAGGTGGCGCGATTGTGGGCAAACCGCCAGACGGTCGAAGCCAGCCCGTCCGTTTCTATGCAGAATATTTCTCCGGCGAAAGGCCGATCAATCGAAGTGTCGCCTTCGTAATTGTGGGTCGAGCCGCAAACTGGAGTACTGTCGTTTTTATCCACGTTGCTCCAGGTAAATTGCTGCGCTTGACCCCAATCAAACGAAACCGGAGAGACCAATTGGGAAATCTGAGAGATATTATTCAGGGGGCGCCCCGCCGCTTGCATATCGCCCTCGATAGCCGGGCCATTGACTATGCTGTTGTACCCAATGGCGTTGTATCCAGCACACTCATCAACGTTGCTGTGCACCGGGCAAGGGCTGACGTTAAGCGTAGACAAATCCCAAATGTACCAACCAAACCAATTCACCAGGATGAGTACGTAGTTGCCACTGCGCGAAAGGTAGGCGTGGCGTATGAGATAAGGCGTTGTAACGGTTGCCACACCAGTGGCTCCCCATTGACCTCCGATTTGGCCTGTCTGCGTGTTGTACCAGCGGCAGCCAAGGTTTTTGTCGTATACGACAACAAACATGTGTTTCCCAAATTGCGAACCACCCTCAGACATTGATACCCGACTATCGTCGAGAGATAGAGTGACATCATCATCGCTCACTACCGAAGGCCCGGAACCCAGTGGCGGTTGCACTCCGCAAGCTCTGGTATCAATGACTGGAGTATATGTTCCCGTTGAAAAACGATAGTTCTTGATCGTCAATGTATCTGGATCTGAAGTCCCGTAAATTAAGTCAGGGTCTACGAAACCAAACGACGCTCCTGGTCTCAGGTGCAATAAAAAGCCTTGCCCTGGCGTTGCGTTCGGGAGCGAGCTGATTGCCATCGCCGCAGGATCGAAAGCAAATACTAGGGTCTGGCCGCCCTTGCCTAGTACGTAGAACTTACTTGTATCCGCGCTCCACTCGTTCGCTTTGCCGCTACCCTCCGTTCCCAAGAAGGTGCCTGGGAGTTTGAAGTTGGTCGTGGCGTCGGTGGCTCGAACCATAGATGAACCGAAATCGGGGTCGGTAAACACCACGTTTCTAGGAGGCGGAAGCATGGGGGTTTCTTGGTGGATCAAGCGATCCGTCACAGCGTTGGGGTAGGGCTGGGGACTCTGGGCTGAGACAATCGACGTGGCCAAGACAGCCGCAACCAAGACGACCGATAAACGAAAACCATGCTGGCAGAACCGCATGACGAACTCCTCGGCCTCGCTTTGAGCTGCCTTTGACGAGCCGACTGTCGGCTGAAGTCTACTCTGTGCCTCGGGACGGTACAATAGGGACCTTCGGCCCGCTAGACGGTGACTTAAGGCTCTAGCCGATGCACGACCGCATCCGAGGCGTTTGGTCGAATGTTGGGTGCCCCAAGTTCATTGAAAGAATGGAGCGCCTTGAGTGATTCGGAACTCCCAACCTTCTGGGCATGGTAACGGTCGATCTTCCAGACTAAAATGGCGACCGGCGGCGCAGACGCGACCGGGATGAGCTTGTTTGCATTTCTGGCATAGTTGAGTAGCCATTCCACTTCCCCCAATTTGCGATCAATCGTATCCAAGATGCGACCTGACGGACCGGCATGTACCGTCACGTTACGCGGTATTCCGAATCGGCGTATGGTCAGAAGCAACCACTCTGGACAAGATATGCTGCACCGCAAGCGTCAATTGGCGCAAAATCGCCATAGCACTCATTTGCCCCCAGTCGACCGACCCTCCATGAGTTCTATCCCGCTCGCCTGCTTTGCCGGGTCATCTTGCCGACTTCTCTCCCGGACACCGCCGCCAGTACTGTCGAGATTCAAGGCAATTGCGTGACGCTCACGCGCGGAAAGTTCGTTTCGTGAGCAACTTGAATGTTCTCGTTCCGTTCGGGTTAACAACCACCTACGAAATACAAACATCTACTTCGTCACCCGGAGCGGCGGGTTGCTGTAGAGTGTCCCGTAGGGGTCGCGACTGAGATTGTGCCGGCGGTCGCGCCTGTGGGGACCGTTGCCATGATGTAGTTATCGGATTCGACATTGAACGCCGCTGGCGTGCCGTTGAAAGTGACGCTGTTTGTGCCGGTGAGGCCATTGCCCAAGATAATGACGCGCTTCCCGACTGGAAGGTTGTTCCGTAGACCACACCGTTGGTGGCTCGGAATAGAGTGCAGATTGGATACAAGCCCGCGCAGCTCGAGTCCCACAGAGGCTGGCGAGCGAAGAAAATACGCCTAGGACAGATAAGCTTACTGAAAGCTTTTTCCCGCGTGACTAGGGTTCGCCCTCTTCTCTAGAGAGGAAGCGTCGAACATATTTTGTTCCCTCTTTCTGGTAGGTAACCAGTGCCCCCCGCAAGAAAGCTTCGCAGATCTGCGACACGCTTCGTCCCTCGGAAGCCGCGACAGACTCCAACTTTTTCTTCAGATCGGACCGAACCCGAAATGTGAGCCTCGTATCCTTGGCGCTCATCGTAAGCGAATTCTATCACTCGTGTGGAAAATCTCTTGACTAGGACTTTGCTATTGTGTCATCCTCTGGATGACACTGACGTACCTATCGAGGTGACAATGACTCGCGTTCCGGCAAACAAGGTCACCAAAGGAACTAAATTTTGTCTACAGACCCGGGGCCTTCTTCGGGAGAACATCCGCGCAGCCAAACGCATCATTGGCAACACAATGGCGCTACAGACGGCAGTGTGGTTAGAGAAATTGACCCGAGATTTCGGCTTTTCCATACGAGGCGGCGACCTACAGGTTGTCAACAGCAACTGGTACGTAACGCACACTGGATTACTATCCTTAGCTCGGCGAAAGAGATGTCTTGGAATAGACGTTGAAGCTATCGATTCGTTGTGTGATTCCGCAGCGAACCGTTTCGTCCTCAAAGCGACGGTTTACCCAACCAAGAGTTCGTGTGGATTCGTCGGCTATGGCGACGCCGATCCCTCCAACGTCTCTTACCTCGTCCACGGCGCTGAAATGCGAGTAGCAGAAACCAGGGCCGTCAATCGCGCACTCCGCAAGGCGTACGGGATCGGCATCTGCTCCGTCGAGGAGATCGGTTTCGCCGAGGCGCCGCAGGCCTCCCCCCGGGAATCGAAGAAGCTCCCGCCGCAACCGTCCGATGGCAACGGGAAACACGGCAGCCCCAAGGTTCGCGACCGTCTCTGCCAACTGATTCGTCAGCATCAACTCGATCCCAACCTCGTAAAGGCCTACGCCACTGATTTCTGTGGCGTGAAGGCGCTTCGCGATGCCACCCGCGAACAGGTGGAAACCTTCGTCCAACAGCTGGCCGACTGGGCAGAGAAAGACCGCAACGCTCTGCTCTGCCAGCTCAACAGCTACCCCGCCCAGAAGGAAGGTGTCGCATGAAACGCCAGATCACCGGTCTGCACGCCGCCGATAGCTGTGCCACCGACCAGATCCCAGACGGCGTCTTCCTGGTGCGCGTGCAACGAACCAGGTTTTATCGACAGGCTCAGAAGCCTTACTACACGCTCTCTCTGGCCATCCTTGAGCCCAGCCGGTTCTCGGGCCACACCCTTTCGAGCTGCCTCTATTGCACCCCGAAAGCCCTGTGGAAGCTGAACTGGTTCCTGCGCGACTTCGGCTACGACACCGAACTCCTCGGACGCGATGAGGTCGATGAAACTCAACTCGTCGGGCTGAAGGGCGTGGTCAAGATAAGCCACATCGTCTTCAACGGTTCTTCCCTGATCCGACTTGACGGCTTTGCTCCTGCCGGCCGCTGGGAAGAACTTTCACCGTCGAATCTGGACAGCCCCCAGGTGGCCTGAATGACCTACAGCTACACTCAGATCAGCCAATACCTCACCTGCCCGCGGCGGTATCGTCATCGTTATCTCGATGGCTGGAAAGAGAAGGACACTCGGGCGCCGATGCTGTTCGGCCGAGCCTTCGAACAGGCCCTGGGCGCCTATTTTCGCCGAGAAGATCCCGGCGCCGTCCTGTTCTCCGAATGGTCGCAGCGCCAAAGCCAAGAGCTGCACTTCTCCAAGGGAGACTCCTGGGATTGCATGCTCCGGCAAGGCATCATGCTATTGACCCGGTTCTGTCAGGACAATCGTATCCAGGTCAGTCAGCCCCGCCGGAATCTGCAGATCAAGTTCAATCGGCCAGTTGCGGGGAAAAACGACTTCGTTGCCTACATCGACGCCATCGGCAAACTCGACGGAAAGCGCTGCTTGCTGGAGTGGAAAACGTCTTCGAGCCGATACCCGGAAGAACCGGAAGGACTGTTGTCTCTGGATCCGCAGCTCGTCTGCTACTCCTGGATGACAGGCATTGCCGACGTCGCCCAGATCGTATTCGTTCGCAAGCGGCTCGTCGAAGTTCAGTACTTGCAAACCACTATCACCGACGAGCAGCGACAAGAGTTTGGCCACTTGGTGGAAAGCACAATCCGTCGAATCGAGTCGGCGGACTTTCTGCCGCATAGCGGCATCCGCTTTCCCCAGAACCCCTGTAGCAGCTGTCCGTACGTGGGACTTTGTCTTGGAAAACAGGAAATGGCTGACGCCCGCTTGGTGCGGCGTCCAGGAGCAGACAATCTTGATTGGCTTGACGAGCTTGCATACTGAGAATCCGCCCATGCCGCCAAAGTTCAATCGCCGCCGCGCCTTGTTCGTGCTGGGCAAAATCGACGAGATTCTGGCCTGGGAACAGCGGAAAGAAACCGAGCGGGACACCAAGTTTGTCGAGCTTGGACGCTATCTGTGCGAAGTTCGGGTGGAACAGTTCTGGAGGCTGGAGGAGTTGAAGTCCTTCGACGAGTTTCTGGAGAGGCGATTCCCAGGGTCGCGGCGGAAGGCCTACTACCTGATGTCGATTCACGAGCACCTGCCGCCGCAGGCAAGGAAGCAGCTGAAGGAAGTGGGCTGGACGAAGGGGATCGAGCTTGCCAAACTGGCCAGGCGGGACGGGCAGCACTTCGATTGTGCAACCTGGTTGCACAAAGCCAGTCAGATGCCCAAAGAGGAATTCAAGCAGGAGGTCGAGAAGGAACTGACGGGGCGGGAAACGGAACCGTGGGAGATCGTCTACTTCAAACTGTACCGGAGCCAAACGCCAGTCATTGAGCGGGCGATCGAGACGGCAGCTCTGATGCTCGGAAGTGACCGCTCCCGGGGCTACTGTTTGGAAATGATCTGTGCGGACTTTCTGGCCGGGGCCAACCTGGACCATGGAGATCCGGAGATGCTGCTGTTCTCGATGACGAGGTTCTTCAGGTTTCTTCCCGACCAGCAACGGCAGACATTTCTTGAAGGTCTGAAGGAGCAGACATCATGAGCTCCATTGGCCCTAAATTCCCGCTCTTACGGCTGGATCCGATTAGTTACGAGAACCTACGGCAGCAGGTCCTGCGTCGCGATGGTTGGAGATGCCAAGGGTGCGGCTCGATGTCGAACCTTGAGGTTCACCACAAAGAATTTCGAGATTATGTACTTGACTCAATGTGCTTCCTGTGCTACTTTGTTTACATGCTTTACTTTGATGACTTTGCGGGCTTCTTGGCTGATTCGTCCTTTTCCAAGTGTTCGCGCACAGCTTTTAGCACCTTGGGATGGAACACGCCCTCAGCTAATTCCCCGCTGGTCATCTTCGCCGGATGCTTCTTGAACTTTACTTTGCTCATGGTGAACCTATGACTTCCGCTCCCGTAAATCTGACAACCCTTGTTGATCGGTATAGCACAGACGAGCACTGCCGCGAAGCTCTTTTACATCTCCGCTGGCCTGACGGCGTGCGCTGCCTGAAATGCAAGAGCGAGAACGTTGCGCCAGTGTCCGACCGGAAAGTGTACGTCTGCTATTCATGCCGCTACCAGTTCTCCGTGACCGTGGGAACGATCTTCCATGACTCCCACCTGCCGCTCACGAAATGGTTTCTTGTGACTTACCTGATTACGGAATCGCGCAAGGGCATCTCCGCAAACCAGATCAAGCGAATGCTCGGCATCTCCTACAAGACAGCGTGGTACCTCTGTCACCGCATCCGCAAGGCGATGGAAGAATCTGACCACAAACTCAAGGGCACCGTGGAAATTGATGAGATGTACATCGGGGGCCATACGAAGAACGCGGACAAGTGGAAGAAACACGCGCCAGTGGTCGGCATCCGTGAGCGTGGTGGACACCTGCACTTCATCTCTGCCGCGAACCTGAATCAGGACAAGATCAACGAAATCATCGCTCGGAATGTGGACAAGACAGTGGACGTAATTATGACGGACGAATCGAAGCTCTACAACTTTGAGACCACGAAGTACCGGGGCAAGCACAAGACGGTCAACCACAAGGCCGAGGAATACGTCCGGTACGAAGGTGGGCTGTGCGTAACCACGAATGCGATTGAGTCCGCATTCTCGCTTTTCAAGCGTGGCGTCGTTGGGACGTGGCATAAAGTCTCTGTGAAACATCTCCCCGCCTACCTGCAAGAAATGACGTGGCGTTTCAACAACCGGAAGAACCAATACCTTTTCCGCGATACTTTGGTACGCCTGCTGGCATCGGACAATCTCGAATACAAGGAATTGACCGCAGCATAAGCTACCAGCGCCAGTTACACGGGTGCAATATTGCCCACTTGCAGGCAGACCTCGCGAAAAACATCTCATCTCCCCCCGGAGTAGCACGCTTGGCGATCTTCAAGGGTAATGTCCTAGGTTGAGCTTCCCCTACTAAGTGAGCGTTTACAGTGCCCGTCCACCTAGCAACGAGGTCTTGATTCTCGCAGTAGTTAACCATGTAAAACTGGAAGTGTGCTCCAGGTGCTAGTGGGTCAAAGGCAATTGGGTAGGTACGCCCAGTTAGAAATTTATTATTTGGGCCTATATAGAGGGGGATTGCGATATCCTCGATTGCTGAATTCCCGAAGGTACTCAAATCACATTTGTACATGAATGCTGTATGAATCCTTCCCTGCTTCGCTTCTTCCATAAACTCCTTCTGCGACAGCAGAACTCCGTCACCTTTAGTGGGCCAATTTAGAGGCTTGTCATGGGTGCTCACATCGTGCATCACACCCATTCCTATTGAAGAAAACCGCTGAGCAGCTTCAAAAATATCCGGCATCAATTGCATTATGTGGATCGTTGAGTTGGGTGGAATCGTAAGGGGATAATAACTAAACTCACAATCCATAGAAATCGAAATTGGCGGCGGTGGAGGAGATGTAGGCTTTGCCTCTTCTCCTTTTGGAGCCAACGGCGTGTAGCGCTTCACCATTGCAGGAGGCAAAGTTAACAGACTCACGCTCACGACTAAGATAACTATCAATTTCAACCTAAAATATTTGGGGCGCGGGTCGGGAACGTAGGTACTTTCTTTCTTGTTGTTCGGAAAATAAATCGGAGACTCTACGAGATGGCCGAGAGGTTGAGCCTTAATTGCCTTCCACACCTTTACCACGGTTATGATTACGTGAACGGCTAATACTAGACAGATTACGACCGTCGCAAAAAGCACACCTTCCCAAAATGCGAGTGGCCTCCCAAGCATCCACGGAACCAATGCCGCAGCCGCAATAAGAATTCCATCGAACCATCGTTCTCCCGTTGTTCGCAACAGTCCTCCAGCGAATGTCTCAATAAAGCGGGCTAGGATGGTCGGAGGCATAGTTCGAAATTATACTCCTTAGTTGAGTCAAGGGTATAATCTCGAAGAATTTCGTAGCCACTCGGGAAATGATTCAGAAGAGAATCTCATTACACTCTGCCACGCCTGCCACCAAGAGACCCACCACATTGTGATAGTGAGGTAGCCGCGTCAGGCAGCGAAAGAGCAACTCGTTAGGCCGATCAGCAACCGATTCCGCGATGACTACACACAAGCTTCAGGTTCCCGTACTCGTACTCACGCTGGCCCGAAAGAGGCTGTTCTTGCGTTGGGCGCTGAAAGGATTCAGAAGGAAGAACTTAGACGGTGGAAAGACGCCTGCTTCGACGGGAACTGTTGCGGCATGAGCGTGGTCCGTCAATTCACATTGGCGCTTGTCGTTTTTTCACCTATGCCGTTGCGATCCGCTCGATCCGACGTCCCCACCCCGAGGCAAGCGAGCAGTTCTTAAGTGTCGACTCGAGCATTGCCCTGGAACTCCCACGATCAGGCTTTGAACGTGGTGGGGGCGCGTCCCAACTTCATGACCCTCAAGAATGCCTTCGAGCCCGGGCCCAAATCCGGCGAGGTGGCGGCTACTGCAACGCCGGCTGCGATGCTTGCACTGCGCACCCGCCAGTGCCCGACGTTCCGCAAACCTCGTTAGTCAGGGTCGAAAAGTAAATCTGAGAAGTTCCCGCCAGCGTTCCCGAGATCACGGTGTTGTCGATGATAATTCCGCTCGTGCCTCCGGCCGCAGCCAGAGCGGCGGTGCCGAGCGGTCCCACGTTCGTCCAGACGACGACGCCGTCGATCGTGGTACCGCCCGCCGTTGGGTTGAATGTCGGCATCGAGCCGCCGGAAAAACCGGGGGTCGTTACCACTTGAGTATTGTTGTTGCCGTCGAGAATTTTGTTACCAGTGGCGTATAGATGGGCGGCTGCCCAAGACGGGGTAGAGGCGGACTGCACTCCCTGATCCAGCCAGACCACGGTGCCATCCACAGTGGGGTTTCCCGCGGTCGTACTCCAAGTGGGGGCCGTGAGGCCTGACGTGCCGGCCACACTGACCACCTGAATCTGAAAATTGCTATCCAAGACTTCCTGACCCACAATGTATGAGGTCGATGCTAGCCAAGGCGTATCTTTGAAATTGAAGACGCATCCGCCTGCTGCGCACCCCGGGGAGGCTCCGCCGTTTTGCACGCTGGCGAACATCCATTCCGTTGCACCCCCAGACACGTTGGGATTCAAAATATCGGTCACGGGAGAGCACGGCGTCGGAGTAAAGCTGGTCGAAAGGAGCGGACCTGCGGTTACGGTGCCGAACGCGCCGGCGGTCATGGCAACCTGGTACAGGACCGGATCGCCTCCCGTGTTGCCGCAAACATAAAGATTTCCCGTACCGTCCACGGAGTTCACATAGGTGCTGTCAAACGCGCCAATGTACAAAGGACTAGGCGCGTTGCCGGTTAGGGTGCTGGCTCCGACCACTGCCTCTGATCCAAAATCTCCCGAAGCGAAACTGGTGGTAAGTTGGTAAACCGCCGTGCAGTCAGTCCCACCGTTGCAAAGCCCGGTGCCGTCGCTCGGAGCGTACACGTACACTAATCCAGATGTGGAATCGACGACTGGTCCCTGCACGATGCCCGGGCCGAGATCGTTGGTGAGTGAGAAATCCAACTGCCCTGAAATGGTAACTGCGCCTGTGGGGTCGACCAGATACAAGAAACCGCCGTTGTCAGTGACAAACACATTCCCCGTCGCAAAATCCTGAACCGGGCTGTTAAGAGCGGTGGTAGAGACCTGCACCGGCCATCCTCCCGTTCTCACTTCAGCAGGGATCCCGAGGAATACCGGCGTGAATTTATGGAGCCACCCGGCATCGTCTCCGACGTAAGCGACGTCGTTGCTATAGTCGTAGAAAACGGATGAGTTAGTGTCGTTGGTTGCCGCCCCACTCCCATCTGTGAGTCTCCAGGTTGTCATGCAAGGTGCCATACAGCCTGGATAGGCACCAGGAAGCAGATGTGGAAGGGTGAGTGGGCTGGCGATGGTTTCAGTGGTTGAAGCGGCCCATCTCAGCAGGACCAAGACCCCTTGCGGTACCCCATTGCTTTGCACATACGCAAGTTGCGTGCCGTCGCGGGAAAACACCGGAGAGGTAAAAATCGCGGCGCCGGTATCGTAAGCCCAGTACACCGAGGGCACCGTGTCTACCGTGGTGACTGCGTTGTCGATCATGGTCACGGCCCCGTTCAGGGCGATCGCTCTGCCGGTAAGCGGAGCGCCGGAATCCAGCGTGATCGAGGTCAGCGCGACGATGTCCCCGACTGCAATGCCGGTTGCATCGATAGTGGCGGAGCTTCCCACCAGCCAAATCACGTTCCCAGCCGTCGCGCCACCGGACAACACCACGGTGCCAGCGATTTCAAGCGTGCTGCCGATCTGGAAGACGTAGGTTCCGTTTCCATTGAGCGTCACGGTTTGTCCGGCACTCAAGGTAAGAGTACCGGAGGCGTTGTACAGGCCGGGCGTGAAAGTCAGTCCGTCCAGAAGGGGCGCAATGGTCGTCGCGCCGGCCAATCCCTGGTAGAAAGTGTACGCCGTATTGGCGTCAGCTTCCGCCTGCGCTGCCACAACATCCCCGAGGTGCTTTACCGCAGGAGCAGTCAGCACGCCGGGCGGAAAGCCAGTGAGGCTGGTGCCCGGGGAGATACCGATGTTACCGCCCGTGACCACGGAGGCGCCCGTACTCGTGATGGTAGACGAAGCGAGCATTGCGAAGTTTGCGGCTGTACCCAAGTCAAGTCCACTACAGCCTGAATAGAGGTTGTCGTAAGCTACGATGTCGGCTCTCGCCCCCCCTACGAGACCCGTAGTGTAAGCGACAAAATCGGGCTGAGGCGCGCCGGCACAGTTGGCAGTCGTAGTGTTAAGCGAGTACTTCGCCGGGTAGTTGGTGGCGCCGACGGTCCCACCGTTGCCGATATCCTGCAACCAGTCCCGCTTGAGCACGTGGTTCTCGCCGGGGAGCGAGACATTCGAACTCGGCTGCAAATCAAACGGATCGGCATCCTTCTTCGCCTCAGGCCGTGTCACCGACAACTGGCGAGACCGTTGCTGCCAGTAGCGCGGATCCTGCTCGACGCGCCTGGCCTGTTCCGCAGTCGCCGGCCTGGAGAAGACGACGTGGTGGTGAGTCCAGTCCGTAACGGCGACTGCTTTCTTATGGTCGGGCAAAACCTGACCCGGTAAAGCTGGAGACAAGGTTAGCAGCGCGAGAATTGAGACCCCCAAACACAGAAAACATTCCTGGTTCCTGTTCATTTTCTCTCCATGGTGCTAGAGCGCAAGGCAACACTCAGAGTCATCAGCCTTATCCCAGCCCTCTGCCAGCCTGCATTCAGACTTCTGGCGACCCTGTCGGAAATCATCATACACCTGCGTGTTTTGAGGAAATCCGAGAAATTTGTCAGGGTGTGGGCAGATTTCCACAGATGTTTCCCACGCATCCGAGATGCCCGAGAACATCCGTGAGCGGCAACCCACGAATGAGTCAGGACTTCAAATTTGCATTTGCACTACACTCCTCATCTACGTTAGGTTCATTACGATGAAACTTTCCGTCGTCATGCCGGTGTACAACGAACGCGCCACGCTGCGGCAAGTGGTTGAAAGAGTACTTGCGGTTCCAGTGGAGATCGAACTGATTTGCGTGGATGATGGATCCACCGACGGTTCGCGGGAGATCCTCGCGCAATTGCAGGCGGAGCATTCCCAGATCCGAATTCTGCTTCAGCCCAAGAACACGGGGAAGGGTGCAGCCCTGCATCGCGGAATTCAGGAAGCGACGGGGGATTTCGTCCTCATCCAGGACGCTGATCTCGAGTACGACCCGGCAGAATACACGTTACTGCTGGAACCTCTGATGGAAGGGAGCGCTGACGTCGTCTACGGCTCGCGTTTTCTCTCCAGCCGCCCTCATCGCGTGCTTTACTTCTGGCATTCCGTCGGCAATTGGATTCTTACTCTCCTGTCCAACGCGCTCACCAATATCAACCTCAGTGATATGGAGACGTGTTACAAAGCATTTCGGCGCGAGGTCATCCAATCCATTCCTCTGGAAGAAAAGCGCTTTGGATTCGAGCCTGAAATAACCGTGAAGATCGCCAAGCGAAAGCTCCGCATCTACGAGGTTGGCATCAGCTACTGGGGCCGCACGTATGAAGAGGGCAAGAAAATCCAGTGGAACGATGGCGTGCGGGCGCTCTGGTGCCTGGTGAAGTATTGCATCACCGAACCTGCCATTGCGCGCCAGACGGCGACTCTGCCGGCTGACGCTACCGCGTTATCGGCGGGCACAACACCGGGCAAGCTGCCCCCTGTCGACTAGGATTCGACAAACTAGTTCCTAATTCTTCGTCGCCGGCTTCTGATAGTTAAAGTTGATTTCCGATCCCCGCGCGTTGGGTGTGCCCGCGGGTTTTGGTGCGGAAGCGGCCTTCGCGGGTTTCTTAGGAGTTGCGCCTTTCACGTTTTGATGCTCCAGGCGTGCCAGTTCCGCACTGGTCTTTTGACTGCTTGTCGAAGTGTGCGGAACCGCGGCCGACGATTTGTGGGCCGGCGGCATTGCGGATTTCGGGGTCAACGGCTTGGTCGCAGCTTCGTGAGACTTTGCACCCGACTTAGGCTCAGCGGAAGATGAGTGCACCTTAGGGTTCTGTGCCGTTGCCAGACAAAGCCCGGCGGCAATTACTGCGAATAAGCATCCAGTCTTGTGCTTCATCATAAGGAACCTCCCGCTTGGCCGTCCCGATGCTCTTTAATTAGAGCACGTTTTCGGTCGGGAGGCTGTCCCAATGGTGATCTGATCAAGTTACGTCGGGTATGTCTGATTGTCGGGAACTGCCGGGGAGAAACAACGATGCGTGCCTAGCGTGGTGACCGGAGCGAATTGAAACGCCGTCTTCATCGTGGTTTCTAGTACGCTCTGTAAGAATGCGGAATGGCCGATGCTAGGCCCTGTGGGCCCAGGGCTAAACCAGATGTATGAGCCAGATCATGAACATCACCGACCCAGGCTTTCAGATTGAAGCGACTCTCGCGCTGCCCGAAGACGAAGTCCACCTCTGGAGGGTGGATCTGGAGGCGATCCGTGCCGGCGAGTCCGGGTGGCAGAAGGTGCTTTCCTCCGACGAATTGACACGCGCTTCCCGTTTTCATTTTTCGCGGGATCGTCAGCGCTTCGTTGCGGCACGAGCTCTGTTGAGGACGATCCTCGGAAGCTATGTCGGAACGGATCCGGGCAGCTTGAGCTTCTCCTACTCGAACAAAGAAAAACCTTCTCTGGGGCCAGAAAATGCGGGTTTCGGGGTCACGTTCAACCTTTCCCATTCCGGCGGAATCGCATTGTTTGCCTTTACACGCCGGCGCGAGATCGGTGTCGATGTGGAACAAGTTCGCAGTGATTCGGACCTGGAGGCTATCGCCCGCCGCTTCTTCTCCGCACGTGAGCAGAGCCAACTTGCCGATCTGCCAGCGCAGGAAAAAGTTGAAGCTTTCTTCCGTTGCTGGACCCGCAAAGAGGCGTACATGAAGGCAACTGGCGATGGCTTATCGCTTCCTTTAAGCCAATTCGATGTGTCTCTGACGGCCGGAGAGAAAAATGCCCTGCTGGCCACGCGGCCCGATGGTGCAGAGGCAGGACGATGGCTTCTCCGGGAGGTGCCGGCGGGATCTGGCTACGTCGCCGCCCTCTGTGTCCGGGGCCAGAATTGGAAACTGAACGAGTGGTCGAAAGATCTCGGCGGCTGAGGCGCACGGGACGTTCTTCACAAACGCGCAACATCCTCTTGGGAGAATGGAAGTGTGCCAGCCAAGGTTGCAACTCTTTTCACATTCACCATGCCGGGGAGAGATTCCCGTCCATGTAAACCGGAGAAGGCCTTTCATTTCATTCGCTTGTGGGACCAGGGCTGAACCTCGAGGGCCTGCTAATTGCTGCACTCCTACGTTATTCATTGAGCACAAATCGAGCTTTCTTAGTGCCGCCCGGAAGTGTTACTCTGTGAGGTAACGTTGGGATTTTCCTCTCCCTAAAAACCTGCAAAGCGGTTTCCCCCGGCCTCGTTGCAGTCTGGAAGATAATCCAGTCAAAGGCAATAAACGTAGTAGACAATATAACCGTAACCCCCAGGGCAATAAACGTAGTAGACAATATAACCGTAACCCCCAGGAGGCTTAAAGACTTGACAGCCGCAACCAGCCATCTCATTCCGCCCCACGGCGGAGAACTTGTTCACCTCATCGCTCAACCCGAAAGCATCGCCGACCTAAAGGCGCATTCGAAAGAATGGCCGTCGTGGGACCTGACCGGCCGCCAGCTTTGCGATCTTGAGTTGTTGATCACGGGCGGATTTTCTCCACTGCGGGGTTTCATGACGCGCGCCGACTACGAAGGCGTCTGCCACAACATGCGGCTTGCTAATGGCACGCTCTGGCCCATGCCGATTACGCTGGACGTAACCGAGGAATTTGCCAAGAAGCTCACGCCAGGCTCCAGCAAAGTTGCGCTGCGCGATCCGGAAGGCGTGATGTTGGCGGTGTTGAACGTCGAGGAAGTCTGGCAGGCCGACCGCAAGGCCGAGGCGGAGGCAGTTTTCGCCAGCACCAGCGCCGCCCATCCCGGAGTGGATTACGCCATCAACAAATCCAACCCCTGGTACGTCGGAGGCAAGCTTGAAGGGACGCAGATTCCATCCCACTACGATTTTCGCAACTTGCGCTTGACTCCTGCCGAAGTGCGCGCCGAATTTGCTCGCGTCGGCTGGCGGAAGGTGGTCGCGTTTCAGACTCGCAACCCTATGCACCGCGCGCACGTGGAACTCGCGTTCCGCGCTGCCAAGCAAGTCGAAGCAAACTTGCTGATTCATCCGGTCGTGGGCATGACCAAGCCCGGCGATGTCGATTACTACACCCGAGTCCGCTGTTATCAACTTCTGCTGTCGAAGTTCCCGCAGTCGACCGCCAAGCTTTCGTTGCTGCCGCTCGCCATGCGAATGGGCGGACCGCGCGAGGCCATCTGGCACGCACTCATCCGCAAGAATCATGGCATCACTCACTTCATTGTGGGCCGCGATCACGCCGGTCCGGGATCCGATCCTGCGACGAAGAAGCCTTTCTACGGTCCCTACGAGGCGCAAGAAGTCTTCAAGAAGCACGAAGCCGACATCGGCGTCACCATGGTGCCTTTCAACATGATGGTGTACCTCGAGGACCAGGACAAATACGTTCCCGACGACGAAGTGAAAAACGGTGATCGTGTATTGAATATCTCGGGCACCGAGCTTCGCCAGCGCTTGAACGAAGGCCGCGAGATTCCTGCGTGGTTCACTTATCCGGAGGTTGTGGCAGAGTTGCGCCGCAGTTTCCCGCCCCGTCACAAGCAGGGCGTGACCATTTTCTTCACCGGGCTATCGGGTTCCGGCAAGTCGACCATCGCCAACGTGCTGATGACGAAGTTCCTCGAAATGGGCGGACGTCCGGCCACCATGCTGGACGGCGACCTGGTTCGCAAGAACCTGTCTTCCGAACTTGGGTTCTCGAAAGAGCACCGCGACATCAACATCCGGCGTATCGGCTACGTGGCTTCGGAAATCACCAAGAATGGCGGCATTGCGATCTGCGCTCCCATCGCGCCCTACGACGCAACGCGCAAATATGTAAGGCAGCTGATTGAGCCCTACGGCGGGTTCATTCTGGTGCACATCGCCACCACGGTGGAAGTCTGCGAGCAACGCGACCGCAAGGGCTTGTACGCCAAAGCGCGCGCGGGAATTCTCAAGGAGTTCACCGGTATTTCCGATCCGTATGAAGTTCCGGCCGATGCTGAAGTTACCATCAACACCGGCGAACTTTCCGCGGAAGAAGCGGCGCAGGAAATCATCCTTCATCTGGAGACGGAAGGTTTCATCGGCACGGCAGCGGAGTCGGTTTAATCGGTCGGCCCCGGTACATTCATGGATCTGTTGATCAAGATCTTGGCGGGTTTTGGAGTTGGGACCCTTATCGGAATGACGGGGGTCGGAGGCGGCGTTCTGCTGCTTCCGATCCTCATTTTCGGTTTGCACGTGCCCGCGATGCGCGCCGTTGGGTCAGACGCACTGTTCAACTTCGTGACCAAGATCGGCGCCAGTATTGTGCACCTGCGCAAAGGCACGGTTCGGCGCAAGGTGGTCGTGGCGCTAATCATTGGCAGCGCTCCCGGCTCCTATTTGGGCGTGAGTCTCCTGGTTCACCTGCGCAATGTCTACGGCAATAGCGTCAATCACTTCATCACCATAGCCGTCGGCGCCTTGTTGATTTGCATTCCGACTTTCTTGTTCTTCCAGAAGAAGATCGAGGACCGGGCTGCACAGAAGCCACCCACGATGAAATCGTTCGCCTGGATGTCGCTCATCGGGCTGGTGGCGGGCTTCCTGGTGGGTATCACTTCAGTGGGATCTGGCAGCATCGTGATGATGATGCTGCTGCTATTTTTTAGTTTTCAGCCGAAGGTTATGGTCGGCACAGACATCGTCCACGCCCTGCTTCTCACCGGTGTAACCAGTCTCCTCCACATGTTTGCACGGAATGTCGATTTTCACCTGGTCGGGGCGCTTGTGATGGGCTCGATACCGGGAGGACTGTTCGGTTCTTATTTGAGCACGCGAGTTCCGGTTCCGTGGCTTAGACGCATTCTTTGCGCGGTGTTGCTGGCCACGGGCGCGCGCATGTTAATGGCTTGAGAGCAGTTCCCAGTTCTCAGTTCTCAGTAAGTGCCTATGATAGAAGCTGAGAAACGAAAACTGAAAGCGAAGTAAAGAGAGATTATGGAATCGAAATCTTACGCTGACATACTGCAACGCATTCAATCCGCGCTGGAGGCCTCACGCGCGGTCTTCGCCCGCTTCACTGCAGGCGCGATTGAAACCGAATACAAGATCGGGCACGATCCTGTAACCGAAGCAGATCGCGCTCTGGACGCCGTTCTGCGCGAAGAGCTTTTGTGTGATGGAGAAGGCTGGCTGTCGGAAGAAAGCGTGGACGATCCCGTCCGGCTGCAGCACTCGCGAGTGTGGGTGGTGGATCCGCTCGATGGCACCCGCGAATTCGTCAAGGGCATCCCGGAGTTTTGTGTTTCCATTGGCTTCGTCGAGAATGGCCGCCCCGTGGCCGGAGGAATCTACAACCCCGCCACCGACGAAACCTTCCTGGGATCGATCGACTCCGGCGTCCTCTACAACGGCAAGCCTTCCCAGCCTAGCCAGCGCAAGACTCTCCAAGGCGCACTGGTTCTTGCCAGCCGCAGCGAGGTGAGGCGCGGCGAGTGGAAGCCCTTTGAGAATACCGGCCTCAATATCCGCCCCATGGGTTCGGTGGCGTACAAGCTGGCACTAGTCTCGGCCGGAGTGGGGGATGTAACCTTTACCCTGACTCCCAAGAACGAATGGGACGTGGTCGCGGGAGCGGCGCTGGTAGAGAGCGCCGGTGCATTTGTCAGCACGCTCGATAACACGCCATTGCGATGCAACAACAAGAACCCCTTGCTTTCCGGCCTGCTGGCCTCAGGACCATACTTGCGAGAGCAGCTTCTGGCCGCGGTAAGCGAGCATATTGAACCTGCGATTCTGAAGTCCGGCGCGCGCAGCTGAGGAAGTTTTCGCATCGCCTGGCTATGCGTCGCACCCGGGTCCAAGGACTAGAACGTGCCGATGAATAGCTTCTACGTGGCTGGGGGAAGGCTGCGAACCACGGTTTTCCGCAAGCTCGAAGAATGGCAATCGTGCGAGCAGGCTCTCGTGATCGAACTCGACCCGGTGAAGAATCAATCTCACGCCTGCGTCGAGTACGTTTCCCCTCCCGAAGCCCGTCCCCACGAACTGCCGGCCATCCTGTTCAAATCATCCACGCTTCAGGGGAACAAGCTTTACGCCTGCACCTCCACTGAAGTGTTGGTCTACGAGCTTCCCAGTTTTCGGCTCGTGCACTACATTTCCCTGCCCTGCTTCAACGATCTTCATCACGTAGCCCCCACGCAGCGCGGAACGCTTCTGGTTGTCGTGACCGGGCTCGATATGGTGGTGGAGATTGCGACGACGGGCGACTTGGTCCGGGAATGGAGCGTTTTGGGCGAAGATCCCTGGGCGCGATTCTCCCGGCAGACGGACTATCGCAAGGTCCCCACCACCAAGCCCCACAAATCGCACCCCAATCACGTATTTGAAATCGATCAGGAAGTCTGGGTCACCCGCTTCCAGCAGCGCGACGCCATCTGCCTCACCACGCCTGGCCCTCGTATTGACATCGCGGTGCAGAGACCTCACGATGGCTACATTTTTGGCGGCCGCATCTATTTCACCACGGTCGATGGCCACATCGTGATTGCCAACCGGGAAACCCTACAGGTGGAAGAAACCATCGACCTGAATCAGTTGAGCGGACAATCCGGACAGGTGCTGGGCTGGTGCCGGGGCGTGCTTCCTCTCGACGAACGCCGGTTGTGGGTGGGGTTCACGCGCGTCCGTCCCACCAAGTTCGTGGAGAATGTGGCCTGGGTAAAAAATGGCTACACCCAACGCCACAAGCCCTCGCACATCGCGCTGTATGATCTTGAGCGCAAGACTTGCGAACAGGAAATTGAACTGGAACCGCACGGGATCGGCGTAGTGTTCAGCCTGCTTCCCGTCCCGGCGACGAAATCAAAAGTGACAGGCGGAGTTGAAGGCTCGCAAGAATGGCACTCTCGTTGAAAAAATTCTTCGGCCTGCTGGTGCCGCACCGCCTGCGCCAGGAACGCGATATCGTGCTCCGCCTAGGACATGCGGGACGAACCTACGCCAAGGTGCGCGTGCTGGATACTATGGGAATTCGCGCGTCAAAACCGCACCCTGCCTCGCCAAGTGCGCGCGCTTTTCTGTTTGTCTGCTACGGGAACATCATGCGCAGCCCCATGGCCGAGCGCATGCTCAAGCATGCGCTTTCGCAGTATCATCAGGAGGGCATCACGGTGGCGTCGGCGGGCATCCATGCCACTCCCGGGACGGAGGCTCATCCCCGGGCGCGCGCAGCCGCCCCGGTATTCGGGTTAAGTCTGGACGACCACCGTTCCAAGCTTCTCACCGCTGAAATGATAGCCAGCGCCGACGCGGTCTTTGCCATGGACTTCCAAAACCAAGCCGAGTTGCTGACCCAGTTCCCCCAAGCCGCCGACAAGATTTTCCTGCTGAGCAGCTATGCAGAGGGCGGGCAGCGGGGCCGGGCCATTGCCGATCCGTATTTTGGCGACCAGGACGAGATGTCCCGCTGCTGCACCGTGCTACAGGCCTGTATAAACAATCTGGCGAGAAGCATGTGGCCGGCGCCGAGCCCGGGTGCCTCACCCGAATGAGCGCCATGCAACCGAGCGACGGGACCTTGAAGAGAACGATGCGGGTCATCGGCCAGCTTGGCCGCGTCCTGACGGGCCGCCAAGTTGCTGGACGAAACCTGACCGTTTTCCCCGACGACGTTTTCCTCGTTTCTTATCCGCGATCGGGAAACACCTGGGCTCGCTTTCTCATCGCCAGCCTCATCTTCGAGAACGACCCGAGCTTCATCAACGTTGAGTCCCGCATTCCCGAAATCTATTTCAATCCCGACCACCGCATGCGCCGCTTGCCGCGGCCCCGAATTCTAAAGAGCCACGAATGCTTCCAGCCTCACTATCGCCGCATCATCTACATCGCGCGCGATCCCCGCGACGTCGCGGTCTCTTTTTATCATCACAACGTCAAAGCCGGAAACATCCCGGACAACTACCCGATGGAAGATTACATTCCCCGCTTCATGAATGTCGAGTTCGACACCAAGTGGGGCTCCTGGGCCGATCACGTGCAGAGTTGGATGCTTCTGCGCCAGAATCACCCAGATTTCCTGTTTCTGCGCTACGAAGACATGAAGCGAGACACGATGAGTGAACTCGAACGGATCGCCGGGTTCCTGCGCGAGCGATCCTTCCGGATTGATGAGAGTCCGGAAAAATTGAAGCGCGCGATTGAGCTAAGTTCACCAGAGCGCATGCGCGCTCTTGAAAAACAACAAAGCGCCGACTGGGTTCTAACCAAAAGTACACGCCCCGACAAACCCTTCGTGCGCACGGCCACGGCCGGAGGATGGAAGTCGGTGCTTTCACCCGCTTCGGTAGCTTCCATACAAGCGGCCTGGGGGAAAGTAATGACTACGCTTGGATACGATCTGGAAGATGGAGTGGCGGGATCCACCGCCAGTAGCAACCCCGGTGAGTCAACTCGCACTTCCCGATAAAGCAATCAACTTAATCGCTCCTCGTCCGGCGAAGCCTATTTTTTATCTCAGCGACTCCGGGACGGAGATCGGAAAGCCACAAATCGTCGTAGCGCATTCCCGGGTACCACGGCACAGCGATTCTCAGCAGGCTACCCCACAGACTCGGATACTCGCCGGGCCACTGAACCGGCTTCCCTGCCCGCAGGTTACTTAGATGGCTTAACTCACTCACCATCCGTCGACAAGTGATTGCCGTGTCGTAAGCAATGTACTTCGGCGGAGATTGGCCGCTGAGATGCCAGTCAATCAGGTACCGCGGATAATCGATCCCGCTGGCAATCGGGAGGGCGATCGATCCCCAGGGCCGGCCGTTGATCTCCATCAGGACCATCCGGCCGTCCTTCGTCTTCTTGTACTCCACCATCGCGATCCCTTGAAAGCCGACGCTCGAGATCAAGCGACTGCTGAGTGACCCGAGTTGTTCGTCGAGTGGGATTGATTTTCTGCAACTGCTGCCGGAACCCCGCGGGTCCACTTCCCTAATCCTTTGCCATTCGAAGGGCAGAAATGCCTCTCCGCCCACGACAAAGCAAGAGAAACCGATTCCCAGTCCGCTGACGAATTCCTGGACCAGCACGTCGCCGGCAGCATGCAGCCGCTTGGGCACTTCATTTTCGAGATCGCTCTGCGAGTATGCGTAAGTCACCGAGCCGAACACAGCCTTATTGCCAAACCAACGCACCGAGAAGCGGTCTTTCACAACGACAGGGAATGACAATTGCCCGACAGCCCCGAGATCCTCGACTGATTCAATCAGCCAGGTTCGGGGAACCTCAATCCCAAGAGATCGAGCCAGTTGGACGGTTTGGTGTTTGTCCGCAGCAGCTTGTAGTGCATTGTGTGGAGGCAGGGCAAGCCGGCCGTCGAATCGATCACGGTGGGTTGAAAGCGGACCCAGAGTCCAATCGGTAATCGGCACTACCAGGTCGATGGCGTTCTTGCGCACGAACTCGAGCACAGACTCCGCGAATGCGTCTGCATCATCCGTGGAAATGGGATAATCGAAACTGGCCTGGCAGAAGCGGGAAAGTTTTGCCGCAGCGAAGATTCCCCGGTTGGCGCCGACTGCGACCCAATGACCGGCCTGTCCGGCTGATCGAGTCACGGCTAGAGCAGCGGCGCTGTGTCCATCCAAAACTAGTATTCTCGCCAATCCGTTCTAACTCCACTCTGTGCACGCGACCAGAACACACTGAGAGTATTCATCGGTACGCCACCACGCCGCCCGGCTGCACCATATCTGCCATCAGATCGCCTTCCACGCACACCCTGAACCACAGCTCCAGATTCAGCAGGCGCCAGATGCGATTGCCGTGATCGCGGCGGCCTGCCGTATGGTCGGCGAACAACCGCTCGATAGCTTCGGTGCGGAAGAGCCCGCGTTCCAACGTTCGTGGTTCCATCAGCAAACTTCGCAGGCTATTGAGCGACGGCCCCGCCAGCCAATAGGCCCAGGGTGTGGGGAACCCCATCTTCTGCCGGTAGACGATGGAGTGCGGCAATAAATCTTCCACCGCCGCCTTGAGAATGCACTTTCCCGCCATTCCCTTCGTCGCGTACTTGGCCGGGATACTCGCCGTGAACTCGACCAGTTCATGATCGAGAAACGGCACGCGACTTTCGATGGAAGCGGCCATGCTCATCTGATCTTGCTTCATCAGCAACTCGACCAGGTAGGTCTTGATATCCGTGTACAACAGCCGGTGCAGCAGGTCGCCCGACGAATCATTCCAGTGCTTCATCGAACCGGCATAGGTGTCGCCGGCCATTTGCTTCGCTTCCGGAGTCAGCAACTCATCCTGCTCTTCTGCGGAAAACGCGGAATAGAAATTGTCGAAATAGAAGGAAGACCAGGACGACCCGTCGCGCATCAGAAAAGTGTGTTTCAGTTTTCTCTTTGAAGCCGCAGAAAGCGGAAGAGCGTCGATTCCCCCTCGCACCATGCGGCGCAGAGCAGCCGGCGTTAGTCCCCGGTAGGCGCGGTCCATGCGTGAGTTCAGCAGAGTCCACGCATAGCGCGTGTAGCCGCCCAGCGTCTCATCGCTGCCCTCGCCCGTAAGCACGACGGTCACGCGTTCTCGCGCCAGCCGCGCCACAAAATAAAGCGCCACGCTCGACGGCCATACGATGGGTTCGTCCTCATACCAGATCAATCGCGGCAGGGTCTGGAAAAATTCGTCGCGGCTGAGGCGCACTTCATGGTGCTTCGACTTCAGGTGCTCGGCGATGGTCCGCGCATAAGGCAGTTCGCTAAAGGCCTCTTCACCGTAGCCCACCGAGAAAGTTTCGATCGGCTCTCTACGGATTTTTGTGGTGAGGGCAGCCACCGCGCTGGAATCCAGGCCGCCGCTCAGGAACACGCCGAGAGGAACGTCGCTCATCAAGTGGCTGGAAACACACTGTTCCAATTGTTCCCGGTAGAGGTGCACGTAGTGTTCGTGCGATAGGCTTCCATCGTCGGCCTTGACGTCTAAGTCCCAATACAGCGCAGTTTCTAATTTGCCAGACTCATCCAGAGTGAGAAGATGGCCGGGCAGCAGTTTCCGGATTTGGGCATACATACTTTCTTCGCCCGTGATGTAGCCAAACGCAAGATACTCGGCCAACGTGCCGGAATTGAACTCGCGCTTCACGCCCGGATGGGCGAGGATGGTTTTAATTTCCGAGCCGAACAACAGCGTCTTGCCGTCGTAGCGATAGTAGAGAGGTTTGATGCCCAGACGATCCCGAGCCACGAACAAGCTCCTCTTGGTACGGTCCCAGATGGCGAAGGCAAACATGCCGCGCAAATGCTTGACGCAGTCCCTCCCATACTCTTCATACAAATGGACGATGCTTTCGGTGTCGCTGCGGGTGCGGTAGCGGTGGCCGCGGGACTCGAGGTCCTTGCGTAGGTCCTGATGGTTATAAATCTCACCGTTGAAGACGACCCAAATGTTCCCGTCTTCATTGCTCACGGGCTGGTGCCCGGTCTGTATGTCGATGATGCTGAGGCGGCGCATCGCCAGTCCGACGTTCTCCTCGACCAAGAAGCCGTCATCGTCCGGCCCGCGGTGGACGATTTGCCGGTTCATCGCCGCCAGCGTGTCCCGATTGACTCGCTGATTGCGGTCGGAATGGAAAACACCACAGATTCCACACATGACTAAACGCCCGTCCCCTCGGGACCGTTACCTGGCACAGTTAAATTTCCATCAGCCCACACGCGATCAAGAGGCATTTCCAGCACAACATGCTCCGGATCGGACGACGAAATCGCGACTTTGGTGGCGGAACTCAACACTTCAGCATAGCTCACCCGCTGGCCACAGGTGAGTACCCGGCGGCATTCGAAATCCGCGTAAGAGCCATTGCGCAGAATCAGCGTGTACTGCTCTCTCTCGCGATCACAAGAACAATAGAGAAAATCCGCATCGCTGGCCCACGCCCCTAGGGTCCACGAGCCCAGCTGCTGTTGATGCGCAAAGAAAAAGCTGTGTTCTTGCCGCGAGGTGGTATAGCGATAGCCGCAAACGGCTCCGCCAGTAATTTCACCGATTCGTACCAGCCGTCCGAGATCCGCCATAGTGTTCTCGCCAGCAATCACCAGCGTCGCAAAATCGGCGGGGACTTCGAACTGGCCGCCGAAGTTCACGACCCTCGCAAGTTCTCTTTGGCCGTACGCCGGCGACCAGTATTCACGGCGCACGCTCGGCGACCAGCCATGGCCTTCGGCGGTCAGCAATGCCAGGCTCCCACGCTCATCGGCGAATAGATGTTGGGACGCGGCGGGCGAAAGCGTGGCGCCAAGGTGCCACCGGATATCAAGCTGATGCGGCCCGCGTCCCTCAGCCCGATCGCACACCATCCAAAACGCTCCCTTCCTGTGAAACACCCACCTGCGATGAGTGACGGGAGACGGCAGCCGCGAATATCCATCATGACTGCCCTGGAAAAGATCAAAGTGCTGTCCTGTGATCCACTGCTCGACTCTGACCTGAGGAAACTTCTTCCACGAAAACGGACCCGTGCCCTCGGTTTGATCGCATCCATCAATCTGCATCGTGTTATGAGCGCCGGTGCCCCGCAGGCGAGCCCGCTCCCCGCTGTTGCCGACATATTCGTATGTGCCCGGATCAATAAGAAGGTTCCGTCCGTTTCGAACCAGGCAAATGCTCAATACATCGGCGTGCCCATGGCCCCCACTCCCCGCTCCCAACGGCCCGGCATCGATCAGCAACTGCTCCCCTGATTTTTCGTCGCTCATGAGGTAGAGGCCGCTATCGTGTAAAGCCGTGGAACCAGCAGACGGAGCGCTGGGCAGAGCGTCAAACTCCGCCAGCCCCTGCTTGCCCAAGAGCCACAGTGTCTCCTCGCGCGCACTACCAGCGGAACTCTTGAAATCTCCACGCTCATAAAGAACCGCGCCCGTTGCCAGCGGATCGAGCATGTGCTCAGCCCGGTTGCGCCGGGGATCGAACAGCCTTCCACCGTCGTCATCGCCGATCATGGGCGGAACCCCAGCCCGGTCCAACCACAGGAGGGCATTCAACATGCGTTGCACAATCTGGTCGAACTCCGAAGAGACCTCAAGTCCGTTGAGCCCCGCCAGAATTCGAGCATGCAAGAAAATATCGACGGCGTATACGTGGTAATACGTAGATTGCTCGAAATAGAATCCGTCTTCCCGAACTTGCTTCGTAGCCTCACGCTCCAGAATTTCCAAGCCGCGACGCCGCCACTGCTCGGCCCCGCGCAGGCTCGGGAAAATAGTCCCCAACGAAAACAACGCCAGAGCTTCGCCCAGCAAGTGTGTGTTCGGAGAAAAATATGTTGAAAGATAAGTCTCGATGTGGCGGCCATTCAGGCTCAGTGCACCCTTCCATTGGGCTCGCAACTCAGGCGTAAACAGCGGGCACTCCTGCAATAGAAAGAACGTCCAAATCCACGACAAGGTGCGGAAGCCTACCTCCAGGCTGCTCACCCAATTGATTCCTGTGGGATACGGATTCTCTTTCCACCAGTGCGTCCATTGCGCAAAAATCTCACGCGCAAACTCTTCTTCGCCCGTGAGCCAGTATGCCTTGGCCAGCGTGACGAGGTGCTGATGACGGTTCAGTTCCCAGGTAACCTTCGAGTCTCCAACCTCCTCGAAGTCGAGATACTTTACTTTGAACCAAGGTTTGCGCGGCGCGCGCTTTCCGTGAACGACGTCGCAATGCCAGTCGATCTCCGCACCATAATCGAGATTCTCGTAGCCCAGCAGTTCGAACCGATGGCGGCAAATCTTTTCTGCCCGCAACACGATGACATCGGCCTGGGCGGGAAAAACCTGCTTCAGCAAGGCAGCGAGCGAGGGTACGTCCGCACCTTTGAAAAAAAAGTTCCCCTCAGCTACAGGTCCGGTCTGCACCTCACTCGCAAAGTTGTGACCGCCACCATACCGCACCAGGTCAGTGCGAGCCGTAACGTATTGCCGGAGGCGGTCAAACAGCTCGTGCCGATCCATCGATGCCACCCGGCCAAGGCGATTCCCTATGGAAGCATTTGCCATCGCCTAGCGATTCCCTCCGCCGCGTTGAAGAAGTTCCGTGTAGAGGGCATCCACCTGGCGCACCAGCCTCTCGAAACTGAAACTTCGCACCGTGAACTCATGCCCGTTTTGCGCTATCTGCCTGGCCAACGCGGGATCATGCAACAGTTTCAGCAACGCCGCCGCGAGCGCCGCCGAATCCTCCGGAGGAACATGCAACCCGGTCACGCCGTCCTCAACCAGTTCGGCATTTCCACCGACCCGGCTCACGATAGTGGGCAGTCCCGCGGCCATGTATTCCAGCACCGCATTCGGCAGGCCCTCGGCTCTTGAGGGAAGCACAGCGATATCACAACCGGCGAGAATCTCCGGCACGTTGGCGCGGCGGCCCAGAAACAGAAAGTTCCGCTCCAGACCCAACTCGGCGACTTGCCGCTCGAACGCGCCTCGCTGCTCCCCATCTCCGACCAGAACAAATCGCGTGGAGGGAAACTCGCGAACCACTGCGGGCGCGGCCGCAATCAGCCACGGATGCCCCTTCACCTCCGAGTGCATGTTGCCGACCAGCACGGTGAGCTTGCCATCGCCAGCTCGGGGAAAAAGATGCTCGCGGCCTTCCCGCCCAGCCCGAAATTTCTCGATGTCAACTCCATTGTGAATCACCCGCACCTTTTGGGGAGTGAACCCGTCCTCGGTAATCAGCGCGTCGCGTATGCGGTTAGAATTGGCCAGCACCGCGCCCGACAAATTCTGGATTCTGCGCAGCCACACCCGGCGCTTGCCCTGGTACCAGTCGAGGTGCGCGAGATCGCGCCGGCTGGAAACGATCGCTGGCACGCCCGCTAGCCGCGCCGCCGGAACGCCGAGCAGATTTGACCACAAATCGTGGGTGTGCACGATGTCGAACTTCTCCCGTCTCAAGAACCAGCTTAGCCTCAACAGCTGGTAAAGCCCTGCGGGAGTATCGAGACCACCCATGGGATGAAATTCCCGCACTACGACTTCTGACCCTTGTAATCGTTCCAAAAGTGGGCCCTCGGCGCGCAAGCAGCCCAGCGTCACCTCGTACCCAGCCGCCAGAATCCGCCGCGCCAGTTCCACCGCCTGGGATTCGGTTCCGCCCACGTTGAGCGAGTCCACCAGGTAAAACACCTTCCGCAGGGGACGCGGCGCGTGACTCTGCACCACGTTTCTCAGGGCTGGGAGATCGGCCGAGGTTTTATCGCTCACAGTCACGCCATCCCAGAATAATGCTATCCAACAATTTAGGCTTAGTTACCAGTGTGCTGCCATCGGCCTATGCAGATCGCGCCCACGTGTTTAAATACTATCTGTGGTTTGCTGCCCTGGGTATGGAATGGATGGTGCAGGCTCTCAACTCATTCGTTGGCCTGTGTCCGGTTTGGTTGCAGAGAGGCAAGAAATAACGTATCCGCATGAGTCCAACGGCATCGATTAGCGTCTTCGGGCTAGGCTATGTCGGCACCGTCACCGCGGCCTGCCTGGCGCACAAGGGACACAACGTAATGGGCGTCGACCTCAACCCAGCCAAGGTCGAAGCCATGCAAGCCGGCCGCAGTCCCGTGGTCGAGCCGCGCGTGGGAGATCTCATCTCCGAGAGCCACGCCGCGGGTCGGCTGCACGCCACTTCAGACTCCGAATCTGCCGTCCTGAACAGTGAGATTTCTTTTCTCTGCGTGGGCACGCCAAGTTTGCGAAATGGAAAGCTCGATCTTGGTCATATCGAGCCGGTTTGCCGGGAAATCGGACAAGCCCTTAAAACAAAGAAGGAATTTCACCTCGTCGTCCTGCGCAGCACCGTTTTACCGGGAACTGCCGAGACCATCGTCGTTCCGGCATTGGAAAAGTCCACCGGGAAAAAGCTCGGCCAAGGGTTTGGCGTCTGCGTCAATCCCGAGTTCATGCGCGAAGGCACTGCCGTCGCCGATTTTCTCGAGCCCGCCATGACCGTCATCGGCGCAGCCGATTCCAAACACAGCGGCATCCTGCGCGAAATCTACAAGTGGGCTCCGGGACGGATCTTCGAAACCTCATTCCGCTCCGCGGAAATGGTTAAGTACGTTTGCAACGCATGGCATGCGGTAAAAGTATCTTTTGCCAATGAAATGGGCACTTTGGCGAAGGAGTTAAACGTTGACGCAGAAGCTCTAGTCGAGATATTCACCTCCGACACCCGGCTCAACATCTCTCCCACGTATCTCAAGCCCGGTTTCGCCTTTGGCGGCTCGTGTCTGCCGAAGGACGTGCGCGCCCTGAATTATCGCGCCAAAGAACTAGACCTCAACCTCCCGTTGTTTCAGTCCATCCTTCCCAGCAACGCCGAGCACCTCGATCGTGCCGTGCAGATGGTGCTCGAAACCGGCAAGAAGAAAATCGGAATGCTCGGCTTGAGCTTTAAAGCCGCCACCGACGACCTGCGCGAGAGCCCGCAAGTTCAGTTAGTAAAGCGTTTGCTGGGCGAAGGCCGGCAAATCCGCATCTGGGACGACAACGTGTCGCTCGGCCGCCTCATCGGCTCCAACCGCCAGTACATTGAAGAAGTGATCCCCCACATTGGCTCTTTGCTCTCGACCAGCCTGCCCGAGGTTCTTGAACAGGCCGAGGTCGTAATCATCGCGACCCGCGGACTGAATCACGACGAACTCCGCAGGTGCCTGCGCCCGGACCACCTGGTCATCGACCTGGTGAACCTCGAACGCGCGTCGCGGCCCGCTACCACAGGAGACTATGAAGGAATTTGCTGGTAGCCCATTCCTGCCATGAAGATACTGTGGGTAAAAGCCGGCGGCCTGGTGCCGCCCGATACCGGCGGCAAAATCCGCAGCTACAACATTCTTCGCGAGCTGGCACGCCAGCACTCCGTCACTTTCTTTTCCTTCTACGCCACGCACGAGAATGACGCGCACCCAGATCTGAAGAACGTGTTCGACCGTGTAGTCTGCGTGCCGCTCTCGCTCCCCGCACCGAAAAGCTTCGGCGAGGCGCTCGACTACGGCGTTCGCCTGCTCTCGTCCCAGCCGTACAACATCACAAAGTATTGCCGCGCGGAAGTGCGCCGCCGATTGCACTCGTTGCTCAAGCAGGAAACTTACGATGTCATCGTTTGTGATTTCATGGTCGCAGCAGGCGTACTCCCCTGGGATTGGTCCACTCCAAAAGTCTTGTTCACTCACAACGTCGAGGCCACCATCTGGCGCCGCCATTACCAGGTTGCGACCAATCCTGTGTGGAAGGCTCTCTCCTGGCTGGAGTGGCGAAGGATGGAAGGCGCTGAGCGACGCTATCTCCGTCTCGCCGACCGCGTCCTCACGGTGTCTGAAACGGATCGTGACGCCTTCGTGCAATTCCTATCACCTGAAAAGCTGACCGTAATTCCCACCGGCGTAGACGTGGATTATTTCCAGCTCATGCCCGCGGCCGAAACCCCGGATTCGCTGGTATTCACAGGTTCTATGGACTGGCTTCCCAACGAAGATGCGATCGTTTACTTTGTTGATGCCATCCTGCCCTTGATCAAGAAACAGTGCCCTGGAATTTCTCTCGAAGTCGTGGGCCGAAGCCCCTCCCGCAAGCTGCTGGCTTTGGCAGAAACGGAAAAAAGCATTCGTCTCACCGGCTGGGTGGAAGACATACGGCCGTACCTCGCGCGCGGCTCAGTTTGCATTGTGCCTCTGCGCATCGGCGGCGGCACGAGGCTCAAGATTTTCGAAGCCATGGCTATGGGGAAAGCGGTCGTCTCCACCACCGTGGGCGCCGAGGGTTTGCCCGTGAGCCCGGGTGAGAACATCCTTCTGGCCGACACGCCCAGCGACTTTGCCGACGCTGTGGCCGCCCTTTTTCGCGATCCCGAGCAGCGCCAGCGATTGGGCACCGCAGCGCGAACTCTGGTGCAAGAAAACTACAGTTGGCAAAAAGTAGCAGAGAACTTTGCCCGCACTCTAGCGGATGTCATCCCCCCAACCGACTCGCCAACCATATGCGGCTGAGCCTTCCTTTTTCTTCCATACAGGAACCTTCGGCCCCTGCCTAGCTGACGCTCCAGCGTTGAACTTTGGACCATCGTGACCATGCACCTTTGTGCAAGGGCACGTCCTTCAGGTATCTGTCGGGATGTTACCGCTCTGTTTAAAGTTTCCTTACGGACTTGAACCCTTGGTCCCCCAAAAAACTTTATTTCCGAGGGAGAGCTCATGTTATCTGTGAATCCGGCCTTCATTTTCGAGGAAGGTAACCCCAAGCGAAGCCTTAGGTTAGTCCTGGCTCTGGCTCTGCTTGCTGCCGGTACTATGTTGTTGGCGGGCTGCAATACCATGCCCGCGAGTGCTTCCCATTCCTCACTGCCGGTGGGCCAGTCGGAGCACCACATTTCCATACAGACCGTCCTGCCCAATGCCAATGTCGGCGCCGGCTATCATGAGGTGTTGTCCGTAAGCGGCGGACTGGCGCCCTACCATTTCGTCGTCAATCAGGGATTGTTGCCCGCGGGATTGGCTCTGAACGCGGCGACTGGAAGCATCTCCGGAATTCCAACCGTTGTGGGTCATTTTGGCTTCACGATCCTGGTCACCGGCGAACCTACTGGCGCTTCGGGCGAGCGCGCGTACTCGCTGACGGTCAGTGTATGTGACAACTGCGTCGCGGTGCAGATTTCCCCGGCAGACCCCTCCGTGGCCCCTTCGGGCAAGGTGCAGTTTGCCGCGACGGTGAGTAACACCAGCAAGACGGCCGTCACTTGGACGGCCAGCGCCGGCAGCATCTCCAGCACTGGGCTGTTTACGGCCCCAGCGAATGCCGCGGCGCCGATCACGGTAACGGTCACCAGCGCCGCTCAGAGTTCCGCGCGAGCCAGTACATCGGTCACGATCACCAACACGACCTTTACCATCACCACTTCAAGTGTGCCGTTCGCCGTGCGGTCGACACCGTACTCGGATTCCTTGCAGGCGACCGGTGGTCAACCGCCCTATCAGTGGAGCATTGCCTCAGGTTCCCTGCCTCTAGGCTTGCAGCTTACAAGTGCCGGAACGCTGTCAGGCTCAGCCACCCAGACCGGAACCTTCAACTTCAGCGTGCGCGGAACGGATGCGGCCTCCCATACCTCACAGCAGAGCCTCTCGATTTTCGTTTCGAGTTCGCAGACTTGCGGACCTCCGGCCTACAACTGCTCGCGCAGCGATACGCAACTCCTGATTGCCACGGCGCCACCGCACCTCGGCGCGAATCCGCAGTATTACGGCGGACATCTAGGCGCCGGCATCGTAGCCGCCGACCCCGTTTACAATAACAACCGAATCTTGCGCGTAACCGACGGCAACACTGATCCCTCCCATCCCGGCGAGAGCTTCGCCACCAACTCTTCCGCCGAAAAGAGCGTGACCTCATACGACGAGAGTCTTTTCCTGATTCACTCCGCGACCGGACTCTGCCTGTTTCAGTACGACGCGACGAGCTTCAGCGCAACCTTCCGCGGCTGCTTCCAGGGCGTTGGCACCGAGTTCGATTTCGGTTACACAGAAGCCGATCAGCGCGCCTTCTACAGTTTCTACCAGCAGAAGCTCTACCGCTTCGTGATCAACACCACGAATTGGACCATCTCCGCCGACCCGACCTTCAACGGGGGCCTGGGGTATTTTGATCCGGACAGTCCCTCCTGCCTGAACGGGCAAATCGCCGCCAACACTTGGTACATCGCCGCCACTGCCATGTCCTCCGACGACAACACAGTGATTGCGGCGGTTGGTCCTGAGCAGGACAAAAACCCTTACTACGTGGTCTGGAATGCGACCAAGGGCTGTCAGTGGATGAACGTGCAAACCTGGCAGGTGAGCAAGGGCTGGAACACGGGATTAAGTAATCCGGTGAACATCGCCTGGGCCAGTGGCAACACTCCCACGCAAGTGGGCGGAATCCACAATGCCCAGATCGACCGCGGAGGAACATTCGGCGTTCTTGACCTCCACGGCGTGGCCACGCTCAAGCACAAGTTCTTCTGGACTCTGGGCACAAACCAGGTGGACGACACCTGCGTCAAGTGCACGACCCACTGGGCTTGTGATTTTGGTACGTGCTTCTGGGGCATGGGACCCGGCACAGGCTATGACCTGCAAGACCAGCCGATCGGGAGCCTGGCGCCAACCCAGGACGTGGATCCAACGCCCGTGATGGGGCAGTGGGGAAATGACGTCCATATGTCCCACGCCAACGCCACTGAGGGACAGAACCTGATCTACTTAGCGGCTTGGCAACCGGGTCAGGGCGGTTCCACGGTCAGCCAGGTCTGGGAAGATGAAATCCAGGGCATTAACTGGAACGGCTCGCTGCGCACCATTCGTTTCAATAAGCACTGGGACAGCGGCTATGGCGGCTTTAACGGGGCCACCCGCTGCTCCATCTCACGGCAGGGGAACTACGCCATCTGCGGGTCCGATTTCCAGATGTACAACCTCAACAAAGGCTTTGGCAACGGCCTGAATGAGGATACCTGCGATCATTCCCTCTCCGCCGGAATGACGGGCACAAACGGTTGCCGCACCGACGTCCTGCTGTTCGAATTGCGCTAGCTTGCTGTGGCTCGGGGCGGCGCACGCGACCCCAGAGCGGCTACCCAGAGACTTCCCTTCGATGGCGGGGATACTGCTGCACTTAGCCGCTGTTTATGCTAACTTAGTTGTCGAGTTCCTCGGGTCTGCCTCACCAAACCTCGCTCCGGTGGTAATTCCTTGGGTTTGCAGTCTTTGCGGGTCGACTCGGGGCGATTCACGGTCATGGCGAAAGATTACACTGCGCGGACAGCCACGATTCAAGGCGGCGCCTACGGTCTATTTGTCCTGGGCGCGGTCCTCCGCGTCTTGTCGTTGTCTTTTTCGAAGAATACCGGCGGCGACGCTCTTCAGCGCGCTGCCCTCACCGCTCGCTGGTTACAACATCCAACCTCGCAGCTTATTTTCGGCGTTTATCCACCGGGCCATTTTTGGTTGATCGGAACCCTGGCCTTACTGGTGCCAGATGTCACCATGGCAGGCCGGCTCTTGAGCCTCCTGCTCGGCATCGCTTCTTTGTTCTTCGTGTGGAAGTTAGCCTGCCTTCTCTACGGCAATGCTGCCGGCATTTTCTCGCTCGCCGTATTTACGCTCTACAGCATGCATATCGCTTATAGCACGACGTCCTCGTCGGAAGTCCCTTGTGTGTTCTTCCTGCTGTTTGGGTTGTTTTTTTTCTTCTCCTATTTCAATGAGACATCGCCCCCCGCCTGGTACCTGGGTGTTTCGGGAATCGCGCTATCCGTAGCTGGGTCGATTCGATACGAGGCTTGGGTCATATTTGGCGCGCTGGTTCTCATCTTCCCGTGGCTGTGGATTTGGAGCCCCATCCGAAGGGGGCCGGTGAATTCTGCACTCATGCCCCTTATCCTCTTCGGGATTACCGGCGGAGCCTGGCCCCTGATGATGATGCTGTATTGCTGGCGCAATTACGGGGACCCGATGTATCTGGTCACGCTGAATCACCTGCGCGTAACCCGAACGCTGGAGACTGTCGCCAGTCCTTTAGGCTACCAACTCGCGCTCACACCCGTGGTCTTGATTATCAGCCTCTCCCCACTCGCGTTCGCGGGAGCCATGTGGGGCATCGCCAGATCGCGCCGCCTCCCGCTGGCCGCGGCCTTTGCCGCGCTGACCATCTTCTTCGCCGCGGTCCAGGACTACGAGATCGTTTCCCATGGGCTGCTCGCCTTGGCGAGATATTCCCTCATCCTTGGCGCCATGCTGTGCGTTATCTCCGGAGGCGGACTCGAAGCAGCCTGTAGAAAGTTTTTCCCGCGTAGAATCGAGTTGGCTCGATTCGCCGTAATCGCATTCTTAATCCTCAACCTGGGGGCGATTCTCGCGCTCAGCGAGCTGCCCAACCGCTATGAGGACAAATTCGCATCCGTTTCACCCCGCTTGAGCTATCTACCAAGGATTGCAGGAGTAGCCGAATATCTGCGCACCCAGATGGGGACCCACGATGCGGTTGTGATCGACGACTACAAGGTCGAATCAAACATCGTTGCCAGTGCTGCCGGACTCTCCACCGATCTGGGCAGGCGGGCCTACCTTGCCAGCGCGCAAAACGAGGTGAACGTGCGGGAGTACATCCATCGCGAGCATCCTCGATTCCTGGTGTATTCTGACCAGGGAACGTTGCGCAGTTCGCTAAACCTGCCGCAGGCCTGCAACCAGGCGAACCTTGATGGAGTCGAATTCCGCTGTACCTACGCCAACCACATTTATCGCGTCTATGAACTCAGCTATCGCTGAAAAGGCTGGTTCTGAGAAGCGGCAGCCGGCGCCAGAGGCTCGTGGCAATGTCGGCCTGCGGGGATCAATGTCTCGAATGATCTCGACCCTGCTGCTTGCCGGCTTTTTCGGCACCGCATCGGCTCCGGCGCAATCGCAGGCGCCCGATAAGCAGAATGCAAAGCCGGCAGCCTGTGCCGGGCCATACTGCGCCGACACCAGCCGGCAATTTAAGCCGGAGACAGTATACGCACCTCCGCGGCCGAACCAGATCTTTCGCGATCCCGAATTCGGATCGCGCCTCATCAGGATCACCGATGAGAGTGGAATCGACGGCAACCTCCCCGGCTTCAGCTTCGGCACGAACTCAGGTGGGGAAGCCAACGAATGGGGCAAGCTCGATCCGTCGCTCGGACCCAATGGCGGCTACTACTTCTACATCACCACCAGTGGCGGCGGCGTGGTGCCATTCTCCATGGATGCCGCGACCATGCAGGTCACTCCGCACTGCGGCGGACTCAAAATGTGCAGGCTCCAGGGCGACCCCAGTTTCAGTTATGTCGATCCCAAACTGCTCTACGGTCACTTCGGCTCCAACAACCTGATCGCTGCCTACAACATAGCCAGCGGCAAGCAGACCACTGTTTACGATTTGAATAAGTGCTCCAACCTGCCGGACGACCTTTCTGGATATCCCGCAGCGATTTCCAATAGCGGCGACGATACCAAGTTCGCCAATTACTCCGGCGGCAAGATGCAAGGCTGGGGACACCTGGTGACATTCTACGACCGCTCCAGCGATCACTGCTACTGGTACGACACTGCGACCGGCAGGCTCGGCGGTTCCGACATGGCTACCGTGCAGGTGAAGCAGGGAGTGCTGCCTCCACCCTCCGCTCCCCGTCTAAGCAGTACGTCTGGAAATCTTCCTGCGGGCGACTATTACGTGCAGTTGAGCATCAACACGCTATTGCACCCCGACTTGGGGGAAACCCTGCCCTCTCCGGAAGCTCACATCCACCTGAATTCGACTGGCGGAATCGCAATCTCACCGCCTGAAATCGATAACCCATACCGGACGAACATTAAGGGCTACAGCGTGTACATCGGGACGGCTCCGGGTCAGGAGCAGCGGCAGGCCTCGGCTCTTCCGGTTCAGAACTCCTACAACCAGTCCGCACCCTTATCCAAGGGGCCCAGCCCGCCCAAGACGGGCACTGCCGGGTTCGACGTTCACAACGCCCGGGTAAGTCGCGACGGTAAGGTCGTGAAAATCATCCCGCAGGCCGCGCAGGCTCTTTACCTCTGGATGCCGGGAACCACCAACATCTCCGCATGCTCGACTCGCGGCGAGGGCCACGCCCCTGAGCTTGCCAGTTTCTGCGGAGGACACACTGTGCTGGGCTACACCCACCTGATTAACGCGGATGGGCCGGGCAGCAACGCCAGTCTTCTGATGCGCCCTATGTCCGATCTCAACCACGCCGTTCAACTTCTTCCCCCCGAGATTAGTGTGCCCCTGAGCATGGATGTGCATTGGTCATGGAACAACGCCGATCCTATGGATTCCACTCCCGTCTGCGGCACATACTCACGATCCAGTACCAGATTGCAGGGAGACGGTACGCGTAATCCCGCCACCAACCCGGTGATCGCGGATCGGCAGGCATGGGATCGCGAAGTCGTATGCGCGGCTACGTCGGTGCCGCCCAAGGTCTGGCGCTTCGCCCATCACCATGCCACCGGAGCGTGCAACGCCAGCGCCAAAGATGGCTCATGCTTCATGTCGATCGCCATCGGTAATGTTTCCCAGGATGGCAAATTCTTTCTGTTCAGCAGCGATTGGGATTGGAGCCTCGGCAGTGACCCGCACAATCCGGGCTGCCCAACCAGCGGAAGATGTCGCGTGGACGCGTTCATCGTGGAATTGAAGTGATTGGTTATGCGGCCCGGCGAGCGGGAGTCTCCAGCGGCTTAGAGGCTTCCACGAACCAACGTTTGGCATCGCGCCGGAACGAAACGCTGCCGAAGTTGGCGCGCCGAAGGGCGATCCTCATGCCGCGCTCGGTCTGAAAAGCCTCCCCAAAGTTGCACCCCACAACGTGGAATGCGATGCCATTGGCGAAAACAAGAAGTCGGTAGAGCCCAGGCTTGGGTCTCGGCAGAGCTTCGCGCAGTTCTGCGAGTGTAAAGCTCCACGGGTGCAGACTGGCGAGCAGCATGCCCCCCGGCCTCAGGACGCGGTAGATTTCCGAGAGGGCCTTAGCGACATTCATGTACGGTAACGCGACGTTAGCAATCACGCGATCAAAACTCGCAGGCCCAAAGGGCAACGCTTCCGCTACTGAACAGATAAAGGCTCTCTGCGGAAAACTGAGACGCGCTTTGGATACGGCCTCGGCTTTAACATCTACACCAATGATTTGCCAGCCCAGCGGAAGGCCGAGCTTTTGAGGCGTTAGGCCATCCCCGCAGCCGAGGTCGAGGACTCTCATTCAATCACCATTTCCCTGCTCCCAGCCTTCCCTGACAATAGGCAAACCCATCCAGATATTTGGAAATCTGCTCCGGGCTGGTCTTGCGCGCCATGCCGATGCGGGGCAGCCGGTAGCGGTCGCTGCCGGTGCTTACTAGGCCGGGCTCCGCAATCACCGAGCAAGTGTATCCCACCCGCTCCACCTGCCGCACCTGACTGGGACGGTAATCGCCGGCCATGCCGTTGGGATAGCAGAAACACTTCACAGTACGTCCGATTCCTTCCTCGATCTCCGCGCGTGACCGGGTCAGCTCTTCCCACGACTCCTCGTCCGTGACGCTCGACAGAATCGGATGCGTCAGGGTGTGCGAACCAATCTCCATTAAGCCGGAATCCGCCATTTCCCGAAGCTCACTCCAGGTACAGGGCATGTATTTCGCAGGAGCGGTCTGTGGGATGCTTACGCCTACGCTCACAGCCATCACTTGAATCCGTGCGTTTCGTTCTTCCGGCCTCAGCCTGTTGAGAACCCGAAAAACGGTTCCGAGCTTGCCCGGCCCAAGCTCTTCCGGGGGCCTGGGACGCTCACTCAGCCACTGCACCTTGTCCGTCCAGATCCAATCTTCCCCGCGGATGAACGAACTCACCACAAAAAATGTCGCCGACAGTCCGAATTCTTTAAGCAGCGGAAACAGGAACTCATAACAACTGCGGCGGCCGTCATCAATCGTCAACGCCACGAGGTGACGGTCCATCTTGCGCTCGGAGGCCACTTGCTCAGCCAGTTGCAGCAAAGGCACAACCCGGAAGTGCTGGCGCAGGTAGGTAAACTGGCTGCGGATCCCTTCCACATTCAGCTCATCAGGATCGGTTCCGCCGGGCCCGGAGAAATTATGATACATCAGGATTCGGGCCATCCCCGCCGTGAGCGCTCTGGTCGCAGAGAACACGCCGCACCTTTGCAGCAAGCGCAGCGCCGCCTGACTCATGCACCACCCCGAATGCGCGTCCAGAACAGATGGAGCAGCGGTGCAAATGCACGATGAGACCAGGAACCGGACGCTTCGAGGGAAATCCTCACGCCAGAGTGACGCATTTGACCCGATCATAACATCTGTGTGAGAACCGCACCCAGCCCCGCAAAAACTGCAAACCACGTCCAGTCAGATTACTTTTGTGTTTCCCGCCAGCATCGCGCGGCCGCGCTTTTGCGGTAACCTAGCAACGGGAATCAAGTTTATGACGGGCCACTCGCATCGCGGCACATCTTCGGAGAGCACGAATTGACTCAGTTCCTGTCCCCACCTGAACTGCTGGCGCTACTCCGCTGCCCGGCGTGCAAGAGTTCGCTGGCCAATAGCGAGGGCGGCCTCAGTTGCTCCGCTTGCGGCCGGCGCTTCCTCGAGGTCCGCGGCGTCCTCCGTTTTGTCGACCAAGGCAACTACGCCGATAGCTTCGGCTACCAGTGGAAGAGCTTTCACCGCACCCAATTGGATCAAGCGGACAAGAATCTTTCGGAGCAGGATTTCATCCGCAAGACAGGCCTGACCCCGCAGGACATGCAGGGAAAACTGGTGCTCGACGTGGGCTGCGGCATGGGCCGGTTTGCAGAGGTAGTAACTCGCTGGGGCGCCCGCGTCGTTGGCATCGACTTCAGCGCCGCCGCCGAGGTTGCCGCCAGGAACCTCGCCGACCGCGAGTTCATCGCATTCCAGGCCGACGTATTCTCGCTGCCCTTCGCCATCGAAACCTTCGACTGCATTTACAGCATGGGCGTGCTTCACCACACGCCCGACTGCGAGAAAGCGGTGAAGGTTCTGCCTCAATATCTGAAGCCCGGCGGCACGCTCGCGGTTTGGCTGTACAGCGGCTACAACAAGTGGTATCGCTTCAGCGACCAGTACCGGAAGATTACCCACCGGATGTCGCCGCGCGCCTTACATTCTTTTTTTCGCGTAGCCGTCCCTCTTTTTTATTGGCTCGATCGCGGCCTGCGCGCGGTTCCACTCGTTGGCAAGCCGGCAGCGGGAGTGATTCATCACGTCTTTCCGGTCAACCGCCATCCAGATGCGGAGATTCGGGTCCTCGATACCCTGGACTGGTATTCGCCCAAGTATCAGTCAAAACACACTTATGAGCAGGTGTTCCGCTGGTTTGAAAGTTGCGGACTCGAGAATCTAAGTATCGGTAACAATGCGGTAGGCGTCAGGGGCAAGAAACCTCTGTGAGAGGGCTAGCCTCCGAGCATCGCCGAAACCAGCTTCGACGTTTCCATGACCCAGACCTTCGCAGACTGGCGGTGGCGCCACCACGGCTGCTGAAACTCAGGGTCGGTCACGCCTTCGACCCAGACGTGAAGGTTCGGGTCTTGCCTGGCCGTCCTTCTCCAAAGCATTCCTGCCCGGCGCGTGTGATAGTCCGAGGTGACGATCACGATCGACTGCCACCGGTGCTCCCTGATGCATGGAACGAGCGCCTGTGCCTCCTGCACCGTGGAGTTCACGTCACCCCGGGTCTCGCAGAAATCGACACGGGCGGCCAGGTCGCTACCATAGTTCCGTTCGAGAAATGACCGGGCCATGGGCGGAACGGATTGTCCCCAGTAAGATTCCTTCGGAACGCTGAGCAAGACCCGATCAACCGCATCCCGCCGCAGCAAATCCATGGCTCCGGCAACCCGGGCTTTTTCCGCGGCAATCGAACCCTGTAGCACTATCGCCGCATCTACGTGCCGGGGCTGCGCGTCGCTGGCGACTAAGAGGTCCCCACCCCACCACATCACACCAAGGACAATCACCACGGCTGCGCCTAGCAGCCACCGCACTACACGCAATAAGGGCCTGACCGGCGAGGGCATCCGAGTGGCTCCGCAATACCGGCCGGGGCGATCCACGCGCTAGGTATTGAACGAAAGTGCCCCGATTCTAGCACGCGCCCACTCGGTTATCTGGACATCGCCTGCGCTTTATGCCAACCTGAAATGCATACGCCGGAGCGAGCGCAAGCTGTGATCCAGCCAGCTTTTTCGCGATCCTGCCAGAGATCGGACCAAGGTTAAATGAGTCTGAAAATCCGGGCCCTGAAGAATGTTGCGTCGAGCTGGGGGAACCTGGGCATCAACGTCGCTGTCGGCTTTTTCCTCTATCCATTCATCCTGCATCACCTCGGCGATGACGCCTCCGGCCTCTGGATCCTGATTTTTTCCCTGACTGGCTACTATGGCATCTTCGATTTCGGAATCCGCTCCTCCCTGGTGCGTTACGTTTCAAAATTCCAGGCCACCGGCGACAAAGATCAACTGGCGCGGCTCGTTAACACCAGCCTTTTTACCTACACATGCCTCGGCCTGATCTTAGTAGTGCCGACGGTGTTAGGCAGCCTCTATGTGGACCGGCTCTTCCACATTCCAGCCGGCTTTCTTAGGGATGCCCAGGTTCTTTTCCTGATGGTGGGATTGTCCCTGGCTCTTGGCTTCCCGCTCGGAGTCTCGGGCGGCATCCTGGAGGGACTGCAACGCTTCTACCTGCTGAACTGGACCAACATTGCGGCCACGGTGCTGCGCGCGGTTCTGATCATTTATGTCCTCCGGCACGGTTTTGGGCTGCTCAGCGTGGCACTGATTACCGTGACTCTGCCTTTGGTCGCGGCCGCGGTTCGGGCCGTGATCGCGCAGCGCCTGCTGGTCATTCCGTATGGATGGAAGTATGTAGATCGGGAGTCCCTCCGCCAAGTCGTCACCTACGGCTCGGTCACTTTTATGATCATCGTGGCCAGTCGCCTGCGGTTCAAAACCGACGCGGTCATCATTGGAACCTTCCTTTCAGCGGCAGCAATCACACATTTTTCCATCGGAGCACGCCTGGTCGATTATGCCGGAGAAGTGGTCAGCAGCCTGGCCCAGATTTTCACTCCCATGTCGAGTCACTTTCATGCCACCGGAGACTACAACCAGCTTCGCAAGATCTTCATTTCTGGAAATCGGGCGTGCGCGCTGGTCATGTTCCCCATGACGGTCGCGCTGGTGGTGATGGGCAAATCGGTAATCGAAGCCTGGGTCGGGCAGCGTTATGTATCCAGCTATATCGTTCTCTTGATCCTCTTGATCCCGTCCACGTTATACCAGGCGCAATCGACTTCGAACCGGATCCTATTCGGAATGAGTCTGCATAAATCCCTTGCCTATATCGTACTCATGGAGGGTATTGCCAACGTAATTCTCAGTATCGTGCTGGTTCGACCCTTGGGAATTGTTGGCGATGCCATCGGCACAGCAATTCCGCTGCTCTGCACATCGCTGGTCTTCTTGCCCCGCCACATGTGCCGCCAGCTTGGTGTTCCAGTCCGCAAGTTCCTGGTGGAGGCCTACTTTTACCCCGTGATCCTTTGCATCCCCATGATTCTTGTACTGATTTTGATGCAGCACTCCTTTTATGCTCACCGCTATCCGCAACTCATTCTGAATCTGCTGGCAGGCGTCGCGGCCTATGGGGTTGGGGTTCTTTGGTTCATCCTCACTCGGGAGCCGCTAGGGATCCAACTCAGAACCCGGATGTCCCGTTATTTCGGAGGACAGACAGGCGAGCCTGAGTTGTAACCAATCCGATGCGAGGTGCAGCTGCCGCCCACGTCGATGTTTCTTATCTTGCGGAGTAGCCAGGACCAGGCGCAGCCAAGGAGGGAAATACGCCGATGTTACAATCACCTTCAAGAATTGAGCTCATGACTGGAACGGCTGAGAGCAGCGCCTCCGCGGACAGCAAGAATCATGCGGACACGGAGCGGAAACGGCGTCCGGTCTTCGTCATGGGTTGTCACCGGTCCGGGACGAATCTTCTTTACGACACCTTGCTGTCGGCGGGTGGTTTTGCGGTTTATCGCGGTTATCTTCCCATCTATGAAATCCTGCTACCTCGCTTCGGCTCTCTCGAAAACCCTCGCAACCGGGAAAAGCTTGTCGAAACCTGGATGCTGAGCAAGGGCTTCAAACGTGCCGGCCTGGACACTGGGCCGCTCTCTTCCAAATTGCTGGCGGAATGCCGGAGCGGGGGCGATTTCATCCGCATCATCATGGACGAAATCGCAGACAGCCAGGGCGTACAGAGATGGGCGCTCTACGATCCCGACAGCGTCCTCAACATGGCTCGTATCAAGAAAGATCTGCGGGAGCCGCTGTTCGTGCACATCATCCGCGACGGACGTGACGTTGCACTGTCGCTCACGAAGATGGGGGGATTCCGGCCCTTCCCCTGGAGCAGGCGACGACGCGGCTTGCTGGAGACCGCTCTTTACTGGGACTGGACTGTGCACCAAGGCCGGCGATACGGAAGCCAGATTCCTGCGGATTACATTGAGATCCATTACGAGGAACTCGTAACTCAGCCGCGAACCGTTTTGGCCCGGCTGGGAGACTTTCTTGATCATGATCTGGACTACGATCGCATCCACGCAACCGGGTTAGGCCGGCTCCGCGAATCCAATTCGTCGTTCCGGGGCGACGAAAAAGAAGCGCGAAATCCAGTCAACCGCTGGAAGGAAAAACTATCTCATCCGCAGGCGGCGGCGCTCGAAGCGCTCATCGGAGCGACCCTCCAGGAATTCAGCTATCCCTTGACCGTGGACCCAGCCGAGCGGCGGGTCGGCTTTTGGTGGAAGTGCCTCGCGTCTGTCTATCCTCATTTTCTCAGCACCAAACATTGGCTCAAACTAAGTACCCCGGTGGGCCGTTTTGCTGATCTCTCCGCTCTGGAACTCCCGGATGGAGCCTCTGACGCGGACTAATCTCGTCACGAACTCCCAGGAACTCGATTCAAATCTCCCCAATCCTCTGGCTCACTCCTTCGTACCTGCAGCGAACGATAAGTCTCGAGCCACTGCTCGCGTACAGCGGGCCAACCATAGGACGCCGATTCGTCGTGTGCTTTCGACGCCAGCCTCTCAGCGAGTACAGGATCTTGCAATAGCCGTATTACGTTCCCCGCTAAAGCTTGAGCGTCTCCCACCGCCGAGAGCAACCCCGTACGCTCGTGCTCGACTAGGTACGGAATGCTCTCTGCTGCGGTGCTAACCACCGGAGTTCCAGAGGCAAACGCTTCCAGGATGGAAACCGGCATATTGTCCAGCCACGACGCATTCACAAAAATATCAGCCTGGTCGTAAACGCGTCCGATCTCTTGTCTGGACGCGACTCCCATGAAGTACACTCCCGAGAGGTTCAATTTTTGTACTAGAGCGCGAATTTCTCCCTCCAAGGGCCCTTTGCCAACCAAATCGAGACGCGCTTCGGGAAACTGCTTTTGCACTTCGGCAAACGCTCGCACTACTACGTCCAGGCCGTAGTAGGGATGGAATCCTCGCGTGCAGACCAGATGGGGACGCAGGAGCCGGCGCCGGCGAAAAGAGAACTGGCTCATGTCCACGATATTCGGTATGGCTTGCGCCTCAAGGCCGAATTCCCGGAAAACTCGAACTAAATACTCGGAGGGCACCACTAGCCGGTCCGCCTTCGGCAGAATCGCCCGTGCGCTGCGAAAACGCTGCAGGTGATCCCGCGCCTCGCCGCTGTGATAATGAATAATTGCTTTCTTCTTTCGCAGGCGGGCGATCCATAGCGCCGGCGCGGGCGCTACGAGGAACGACCAATAGGAGGCAGAAAAGATGTGAGCTATATCGGAGTATTCGAGGTCTCGCCACAGGCTAAACAGGTAAATGGGTTGACGAACTAAGGTGCGCAGAAACGGAACCTGCTCCACCCAGCGTAGCAGCCTCGGCAAGGCCGGGTCGATCGGGATGAATCGCACTTCCACATCTGGATCGTCGTGCCAACAACGCCTGAGCAGGTCCGCTTGTACTGACTGACCTCCAACATACTGCAGCGAGGCCGCCACAATCGTCACTTTCAGCCTATCTGCCTTACTGCTAGTCCGATTCAATGCCAAGTTGCCCTTACTTGCCGGAGGGATCATCCGGCCTCCCGCCCAGGCTCTCAGAAGCAGCGCGCAACGGCTCATTCGCCCTTCCGACGGTTTCCAGGAAGTTCCGGTGCCACAGTTCGAAGATGAGCAGCCGCCAGAGGCGGGCGGAGTGATCTCTGCGGCCCTGGAAATGCTCGTCGAGCATCCGCCTTAGCCCATTCGCGTTGAAATATCCTCGCTGCAGCGTCTGCGCGTCCAGCAGCGTCGTGAGCACAAGATCCTTCAACTCGCCGCGCATCCACTGCCCCAGCGGCAATGCGAAACCTTGCTTGGGCCGGTTGAGAACCTCGCCCGGCACTCCCAAACGCTCTGCCAGCTTTTTGAGAATGAATTTCTGCGCGCCGTTGCGCATCTTCCACTGCGGCCCCAACGCGGTAACCCACTCGAGAAACACGTGGTCCAGCATCGGAACCCGCGCTTCCAGCGAAGTCGCCATACTCATGCGGTCTACTTTGGTGAGGATGTCGCCGGGCAAGTACGTCTTGCTATCCAGATACAAAACCCGGCTGAGCGGATCTTGCGCCGGAGCGTTCTCCAGATATTCCTCGAAGCTCTTCAGCGGAGCGCGATCCGACGCCACAAAGTCTTCCGACAGAACGCTCATTTCCCTTTGGAATGGCTGCAGTGAAACGCCCTCGATGTAGCGCTGCTCCCAGGGCAACGAAACACTGTACGCCAGGTTCCGCCCGGGTACCCGATACGGAATCAGAGGATGAACATAGTCGCGATACCACAGCCCCGCCCGCTTGGGAATCCACCTGTAAGAACGGTCTTCCAGATGAATGCGGTAGCGCTCATAGCCTGCAAAGGCTTCATCGCCTCCATCGCCGGACAATGCGACCTTCACATTCTTTCGAGCGAGACAAGATATGAAGTAGGTCGGAAGCATGGAAGAGTCTCCGAAAGGCTCCTCCAGATGGCGAGTTAGCATCTCCACCGTCTCGATGAGATCCGGCTCCAGAATCAACTCATGGTGATCTGTGCCGAACCTTCGTGCGACTAGGCGCGCGTATGGAGCTTCGTCAAAATCAGAGTTCTGAAATCCAACGGAAAATGTCTTGACCGGCTGCGCTGTAGCCCGCGCCATCAAAGCCACAACGATCGAGGAGTCCGTACCGCCGCTCAGCATGGCACCGAGGGGAACATCGGCAATCAAGCGGATCCGGACTGATTCCGCCAGACGAAATTCGAGTTGTTCCAATAACTCTTCCTCGCAAGCGGGCTCATAGGTCCCGTACTGGGGAAAATCCCAGTATTGGCGAATGCGCACTTCTCCGTTCTCGAATTCCAGCAGATGTCCCGGAGGCAACTTCTGAATCGACTCGAATGCCGTGGCCGGATCGGGAATATATCCGAAATACATGTATCGCAAAAGCGCCGGATGATTCACCTTGGCCAACTCGGGCCTGACTGCAAGAATGGCCTTCATCTCCGAAGCAAATAGCAAAGTTCCATTGTGCAGCGCGTAGTGCAGCGGCTTCTTGCCCAGGCGATCACGCGCCAACAACAGGCGCCCGGCACGATCGTCATAGAGCGCGAATGCGAACATTCCCCGCAGTTTATGAACGCACTCCGCCCCATGCTCTTCGTAGAGATGAACGATGACTTCGGTATCCGAGTGGGTGGAGAAGCGATGGCCGCGGACCAGCAACTGGGAACGCAACTCGGGAAAGTTATAGATCTCGCCGTTGAAGACAATCCAGATGCTCTTGTCTTCGTTGAAAACCGGCTGGTGCCCGCCCGCCAGGTCGATGATGCTGAGCCGGCGCATGCCCAGTCCCGCGCCAGCCTTCACAAAGATCCCCTCGTCGTCGGGCCCGCGGTGCACGATGGCCTCACACATGCGGTGAACGATGGCTCGATCCACCTCGCCGTCAGGATGAGTTTGGACTATCCCCGCTATGCCGCACATGCACTATCCTTTCAGAACGCTGACTCCTCACGCTGCCGGGCATCGGACGCCAGTGGGCGCTCTCGCTTGAACTGATAATCCCGGTGTTCTCCCGGATTTCCATCCTTGCCATCGCAAGCTGCGAGAATGATGTTCACCATCTCTCGCGCAGAAACGAAGTGCAGAATCTCGTTTCTTTCTTCCGCGCCACCGGCCAGTTCGCGCACAAATTTTTGCATAGCCGAGCCCAACGTGGCCTCTTCGTGTCTGGGATCCATCCCGTGGGTGTGTAGTTTGATGAACAGCCAATCTGGTCTGCCTTCCACCGAAATTGCCGCCCGTTTCCACAGGCTCAAGCGATGGAGGCTTGCCGGGTTCGACCCCGTCAGTGCTGCATTGTCGATGTGCAACCGCCGGGAACCACTACGGCCACCGAAGTCCAACATGAGAGGCCCCTGCACGACCAGTGGCAAGACTTGCGGAGTCCTGCCTCGCGCCAGATCAACCCCTTTGCGGTGCGGAGCCCGATTCACCAGCGGCCGGCCACACTCATAAATCGAATTGATCTTGCTTGTCTGCGCCCGATGAAACGCTCCGGCTGGCAAGGTAAAGTCGGCGTAACAGCCGGTGTCGGCCAGAATCTGCATCTCGCTGTCGACTCCGCACCCACGCCCGTGGTTGGAGTTCGCCAGCGCAAAGTTGCCGTGCACGAAGCCATAACGAGGCTGGGGCGATTCGCCCCGGTACGAGAGACAATCATGTTTCTGAGCTAGCCGGTCGCGGAACTCAATCAGCTCACGCCGCGTATTTTCGGCCGTGTCTGGAGCTTCTACTCCGTGGTGCAGATGAATCTCTATTTCGCCCCATCCCGCCCGGCAATGCTCGGCCAGTCGCGCGACTAAAAGCTGGTCGTATTGCTCCGCCGGGTAGAAGTAGGTGTGAACGAAGGGGCGCCCTTCCGCATCGCGGTAGCTTCCGAACCGGTTGGGATATTCCCGGCACCAGCGCTCGAGGCGGCGCTCCTGTTCCGAGTAAGGAGCGCGGGCCCTGCCGTCCTCGGGCACGATTGCAGGTTCGAAGTGATCCGCCAGAGCAAAGATCAGATGAGTGCGGTTCGGGGGACGATGACGCACCAGTCTCTGCCAAAAATAACCGGGCAGCCAGCGGCTCAGGTAGGAAAGCTTCGGTTCCGGGGCTAATGGCCTGACGAAGGCGCCAGTTCGTTCTCGTGGCTCCGCACCTGATCTTTGCGTAATACTCGTCATCGCCGATTTCGAGGCAGCGTGGTTGATGCGCCAGAATACTCGGCCGGGCCGCCGCGCACCGTTGCCAGTTCGCCCCTCCAGTTCCGTATTTGCCGTCCTTGGGGTGGATTCGAATCCGGCGGGAGGATTTCTGCCTGCTGTCTCTCCCTGGCAATCGCCAATAATACCGAAGTGTAGGCCACGGCGAAATACGGGAAGAACTGATAGGCTTCGGGCGCAAAGCATGCGCCTACGACGAATCCGACCAGAGACGCGTACAAAGCTGCCGTAAACAGATCAATCTCCGGATCATGGCTGGGCATACGCCGCAGCCGCCGGAGATTGCCGAAGCCACGCGCGAAGAAGAGCAAATAGAGTACGAATGCGACGATCCCGCCCTCCACCGCGATTTGGAGATAGGCAACGTGCACCTCTCGCCAGGTGCCGGAGTAGTTGGGGAAATTTCCAATTCCAATCCCCAGCGGATAGTGCGCCACTGCCTTGACGCTCTCGATCATCAGATAGCGGCGTTGTTCGTAAGAGCCATGGGCGCTGAGATCATTTCCGACCGTGCCGAAGAATCGGTCTTTCAGCCGCCCACCAGCGGCCAGACCCACTACCAGCGCCACAAGCGCGGCCGCCGCCACCAGGTGAATCCGTCTTCCTTTGATGCCGAAGAGCCATAAGCAAACCGTGCCGGTGACGATAAGGTTGATGAATCCCGCCCGCGATGCGGTCAGGAACAGGGCGGCACACATGCACAGCATGGCCGCCGCCCATGCGGCTTTGCGCGGCGCGCTGCGGGTGCTCAACAAGAAAGCGAAACAGAATGGCAGGGACAGCACGATCGCAAATGCCAGGTCATTGGGATTGGAATAGATGCCTCCGATCACACCTTCCAGCCGGGGAACGTTCCGTCCTTTCAGCACGGATACGACAGTGATCACCGCGACCGACGCCGATTGAATGAAAATGATTCGCCGCAATCTGGCAAAGCTTGTGATCGCCAGGAAGGTCAGCACCCACGCAACCGCAGCTTTGGCAAAATCCAGCGTCTTGAAGAATGCACCGCCTCTCCACACGGGAGACAGCAGCGCGGAAATGAACAGCACACCGATCATGCCGAAAAGATACTTCGCCTCCAGGGGCAGGTTGCGGAAGCTTCGCCTGGCTCTCCCGGCGCTGGACAAGAGCGCCACCAACGCGCAGATGCCCGTGATCTTGGCCATCGGGATGTAAGAAAGCCCGGGGATCCAGTCCTCTGGCCGCGCGCAATAAACTACATAAAACGCGCTCAGCCAAAAGAACGCGCCCGCCAGCGGTTCGTGTTTTGAACCAAACCGTTGCGTCATCGTACTGTTGTGAGCCTCATCCATAGGCCAATCTGCGAAGCCACTTCAAGTGTTTGCCGGAGCTCGAACGGCAAGAGTTAGTTCTTCTTCATTTTCAACAACTTAACGGGCGAGACACACTCAAATCCACGTTATCAGACTACATCAAACCAAGACCAAAGGCGAAGGGTTTCGAGCAATTTTGGAGCGGCGCAAAGTTACCTTTGTGAGGCAGTGATGCACATGAGTAACGCTCACATTCCGGCTACTGATTGCGCCTGAATCAGCCATCCAATATGATGAATTCTGCCCCCACTGAGAGCGAACGCTCGCCAGACCGACCTCAAAATGTTCCTGGAATCTCCAAGAGATGTTGTTTCCGTTGATGTTGAGGACTATTTTCACGCCGAAGCGATGGCTTCGGTTGTGCAGCGTTCGCAGTGGGATCAGTGCGCGTGCCGGGTGGAAGGCAACACCCAGCGCCTGCTGGAGTTATTCGCCGCCCATCAAGTTCAAGGCACATTTTTCGTAGTGGGCTGGGTGGCAGAGCGATTTCCGGCGTTGGTCCGCCAAATTGCAGCCGCGGGGCACGAACTGGCTTGCCATTCCTACTGGCACCGCCTGATTTACAAGCTCGACCCGAAGGATTTCCGCGAGGACACCCGGCAGGCAAAAGCCATAATCGAGCAGACTGCCGGAGTGGCCATCTTTGGATACCGGGCTCCGACCTACTCCATTGTCGCCAGCTCTTTGTGGGCGCTGGAGATTCTGGTAGAGCTGGGATTCACCTACGACTCCAGCATCTTTCCCATTCATCACGATCGTTACGGCATCCCTTCCGCACCGCGCGCCCCATTTCGCATCAAGACTCCGGCAGGACCATTGCTGGAGTATCCGCTGACGACGTTTCAGATCGGAAACCACCGCATGCCCGTCGCGGGCGGCGGATATCTGCGCCTTCTACCGCAGTGGTATACCCGGTTGGGAATCAGCCGGGCCCGGCGGGAAGGGCTGCCCATCATTGCATATGTGCACCCCTGGGAAATTGACCCGGACCAGCCCCGACTGCCGGTGACGGTAACTTCCCGGTTACGGCATTACTCGAACCTATCTAAAACCTACGAGCGCCTGAGTGTTATGCTCCGAGAAGGAACCTTTACGAGTTTCCGCGAAAGCGGGCTGGCCGAAACAGCGGAGGATGTCGACCTTTATGCCTGTCAGCAACGCAAAAACTGATGAAGCCCGCCAGGTAGCCGAATATTGGGACCGCATCGCTCCCGACTTCGACTCCATCTACGCCGGCAATAAGAGCCCTTTGGCGCGCAGCCTTGACCATTGGTTGCGCAAGGACATGTATCAGCGCTTTGACTGGGTGATGCGCGAGGCGGAACAACTGCGGCCCGCCACGGTTTGTGATATTGGCTGCGGTTCGGGGCGCTTCGTCAGCTCCCTCGCCAAGCGGGGCGCCAACGTGACGGGCCTGGATTTCGCCCCTGAGATGCTGAAGCTGGCGGGCCAACTGGTGGAACGCGAAGGCGTGGCGGACCGCTGCAAGTTCGTCCTCAGCGACGTGCTCGATTGGAAGACAGAGGAAAGTTTTGATCTCGTCATCGCGATAGGATTCTGGGATTACGTAGCAGATCCAATGGGCCGGCTCCAGGTCATACGCAAACTCACCGGCCGCACTTTTCTATCGGCCTGGCCGCGGCACGGAACCATGCGTATGGCCGTCCGCAAGGTGCGACTGAAGATCGCAGGTTGCCCCGTCTATTTTTGGCGGCAGACCGAAGTAGAGAATTACCTGCAACAGGCCGGCTTCCAGGTAGAGTCGTGTGAAGTGCTCGGCCAGCTCTACTGCATTCGGGCCCGGCCGGTCTGATCTTGTTTTACGATCAAGCTGCCATGACCAAGCTGCTCTTCTGGATTTCGGCGGGAACGGCCGTCTACGTTTACCTCGGATATCCGTTGCTGTTGTGGGTGCTGCCGGTTTTCTTTCGCACCTCGTTCCAGAAGAAAGCTATCGAACCCTCGGTCTCACTGTTGGTCGCCGCGTATAACGAAGCTGCGGTGATCGGGGCAAAAATCCAGAACGCGCTGACCCTCGACTATCCCGTACAGCAACTGGAGATCGTGGTGGCCTCGGATGGCTCAACCGACGCCACGGCTCAGGTGGTGCGCTCTTTTTCGGAAGGCACAACCGCCGGCCGGGTGCGGCTGCTCGACTTTCCCAGGAACCGCGGCAAGGTCGCGACGTTGAACGACGCAGTCCCGCGTTTGACTGGAGAGATTGTTGCGTTCTCTGATGCTTCCAGCATGTTGGCGCCAGATTCGCTTCGCCAACTGGCACAATACTTCGCCGATCCGCATGTGGGAGGAGTGAGCGGGGTGTACCGCGTCCTCAAGAAGGACCAGTCGCGGCTTGGAGTGCAGGAAGATTTTTACTGGAAATACGAAACCTTTCTGAAGGTGCAGGAGGCCAAGCTGGGCGGGTTCACCGGCGCTCATGGATCGCTTTACGCCATTCGCCGGGAACAGTATCCCTTCCCTGCCGCCGACACCATTAACGATGACTTTATTATCCCGATGCGCATTCAAGAGCGCGGCTATCGCATCGCTTACGAGCCTGCCGCCGTGGCTTACGAAGAAGCGCACGAGATGGAGGGATTCGGGCGGCGCGTGCGTATCACCGCGGGCAACATAGGACAACTCCGGGAAATCAAGAGCCTGCTTTGGCCGCCCCGGCTCCTAAACTTATTCTGCCTGCTCTCGCACAAAGCGGGACGCCTGTTGGTACCGCCGGCAATGGTTGCGCTCGCCATCGTCAACGTAATGCTATGGCGCGACCCGGCTTACAAGTGGTTCTTGTGGGGGCAGGTCTTGTTTTATGGATTGGCTGCGCTGGGCGCGGTGGTGAAGCTCAGGCCCCGGTTCTTGCGTCTGCCCTACTACTTCTGCATGATTAATTCCGCCTTCTTCGCATGGATCTATCATGCCCTGCGTATGGGACGGATGATCCCTTCGCGGGTCGATCTGGACGAGCTGGGAAATCGGCCTTCGTCGAGCTAGCTTCGCCTTACCGGGCACCCCGCCCCAACAGCACGATCTTGATAGTCTGGAACATGATCAGCAGATCCAGACCGAGTGAGGCATTTTTGATATAGAAGAGATCGTATTGCAGCTTTTCCCGAGCGTCTTCCAGGGTGTTGCCGTACTTGTACTGCACCTGCGCCCAGCCGGTAATCCCTGGCCGGACCACGTGGCGCACGCCGTAGTAGGGAATCTCCCGGCTTAGCCACTCCACAAATTCGGGTCGCTCCGGCCGCGGCCCCACGAAATGCATATCCCCCTTCAGCACGCACCACAACTGCGGAATCTCATCCAGCCGCGAGGAACGCAGGAACTTCCCCACTCGCGTAATGCGCGGATCGTCGTCGCTAGCCCAGGTCGCTCCCGTATCCGCTTCCGCGTCCACCCGCATAGTCCGAAACTTATAGCAATAAAAAATCCCTCCCCGCCGGCCCACCCGCCGCTGTCGGTACACCACGGGCCCCAAAGAGTCCAGCTTGACGGCCAGCACAATGAGAGGGAGCAGCGGCAACGAGAGCAGCAGTCCGGCGAGAGCCAGAAAAAAATTCACCGCCCGGCGCACCATTCGGGAAAAGCCGCTGAAGCGGAAGCCTTCAGCAAAGATCAGCCAGCTGGGATATAACTGTTCGACTTCAATCCTTCCCGAGATCCTCTCCAGCCAGGACGTGGCCTCCTCGACCTTCACGCCCTCCAGGCGCAAGTCCAGCAATTCTTCCACCGGCGAAGTCCCGCGCCGGTCGGGCATGGCAACAATCACACGATGCACGCCCCCCCCTCGCGCCAAACCCAGCAGATGCGAGGCCACGCTTTCACGGGTTAATTCGCCTTCCACATCGCCCGTCCATCCCACCACTTCGATCCCTAGTCCGGAGCGCTGGCGCAGACCTGCCACCAGCCGCTGCGCCCGCTCTCCCGTGCCCAGAACATAAACCCGCTCGCGCAGGAAGGGCTGCTTCACCATCCAGGAATAGGCCGCGCGCCACCCCAGAAGGGTAAATGTCAGAATAATGAGTCCCCCCAGGGCGGACCCGTTCCCCGGCAGAATGCTCGGATAGATGAAACCCACAGCTGACAGTACCAGTGCCACAAACCCCAGCACCAGCAGGAGCCGGAATGTCTGGTCCCACTTCTCCCCCAGGTTGGAAGAGTCGTACAGATCCAACCCGTGCGAAAGCACCAGGACAACGCCAGTGACGGCGAGAATCTTTACATACCCATAATCAACATTGAGCAGAAGCCAGCTGTCTTCGCGGTTCTGCCAAATCGTCCCCAGAACAAACGAAATCCAAACGATCAAAGCTTCGCCCAAAAGAAGAATCAGCGTGCGAAGCGGATAATAAACTTTGAACAGCCGGATCACTTTGGCCTATTCCCATGGGACTTTGACTCGATCGCACTCTTCCCATACGCCTCGTAGTAGTAGCGTGTATACGGCGTGGTTTCATTGTTGGTTCCGTTCAGCACCACACCCACCAGGGCCTGATCGGTAAACTCTTCGCGGGCCCGGCGCGCCATATCGACCGGCGTCGAATTGGAGCGCACCACCATCAGCACACCATCACAGGCCTTGGCCAGTACGCCGGCGTCGGAGACCGGCACGGCGGGCGGCGAATCAATGATGATCCAGTCAAACAGCGCCTCCACCCGTTGCAACAGGAACTTCAGCCGACCGTTGGCCACCAGTTCGGAGGGATCGTTGATTTTCTGGCCGCTGGGAATAAAGAACAGGTTTTCCATCGAACCCCGTTGCATGATTGAGAATTCGTCATTCCCTCCCTGTAGGTAGTCGGCCAGGCCGGGTGCCGCCGTCGTGCCCAGCATCAGGTGCAGCCGCGGGCCGCGCAGGTCGGCATCGATCAGCAACACGCGGCGTCCGTGCTGCCGCACCAGCACCTGCGCCAGGTTCGCGGCCGTGAACGATTTGCCCTCCTTGGGCAGCGCGCTCGCCACCAGAATCTTCTTCAGCGCCATCTTCTCGCGCGTGTGATAAAGCCGCGAACGCAGCGTGCGGAATTCTTCGGTGCCGCGCGCATTGTCGTCACCGTTGAAAAACAGCATGGTTTTCTCATCCGGCTTCCACTCGATTTGCGGACAGCGCGCCAGCATGGCGTCAAGGCTGAATGGACTGGCGAACGAAGGCATCGCCGAGGTTAGGGGAACGCCACGGACGGGCTCTCCCGCAGCCGCGGCTGCCGGCGCTTCCGCCGCCGCCGTCGTCGTCATGATGGGCGGCGGTTCCTCCGCCACCGGCATCGCGTAGCTGGGCTGGGCTGGACCCCCCTGCGATGCCGCCCGCTCCTGCTCCGCTTTCTTCAACGCTTCATGAATTCTGCTCATAGTTTCCCTTCTTTGGGGAGGTCCTTATCTTCTTCGCGCAACCGGTCGGCTAAAGTCGCCAGCGACCGCAAAGCTTCCACTAAATCAAATTTTCCCGCGCCACCCGCCGCCAGTGGCGCAGCCGTCATCGCCCCTGCTGCCGTGCCGTCGCCCAGATCAAAATCCCGCGCCACGCCCTCCACCACCGCCGGTGCGATCACTTTTTGCTGGTCCACAAACGCACTCACCAAGCAGTGCTCGCACAACAAGTTGATGACTCGAGGAATCCCGGTGGCATAGCGCTGGATTAACACCACCGCCTCCGGATCAAAAATCTGCTGACCGTTGGAACCGGCGATGCGCAACCGCTGTTGGATATAAGCCTTCGTCTCCTCCAGCGTGAGCGGATGCGTTTTGGCGCGCAGCGTCAACCTTTGCCGCAGTTGCCGCAGTTGCGGCTGCTTCAGCTTCTGCTCCAGCTCGGGTTGGCCCACCAGCACAATTTGCAGCAGCTTCTCCGTGAAGGTCTCCAGATTGGTGAGCATGCGGATCTCTTCCAGCACCTCATCGCTCAGGTTCTGCGCCTCGTCCACAATGAGCACCGCCGTCTCGCCCGCCCGGTAGCGGTCCAGCAGCCAGTTGTAGAGCCGCAGCAGGATTTGGCTCTTGGCCTTCGAATCGCACGGGATTCCGAAGTCCGCCATCATGTAGTCGAGAAACTGCGGCGTGTTCAGGCGTGAGTTGAAGATGAAAGCCGTTGCCACCTGCTGCAGCCGCAACCACTCCAGCAGCTTGTTGATCAGCGTGGTCTTGCCCGTCCCCACTTCCCCGGTCAGCAACACAAACCCCTTGCGGCTCTGGATGCCGTAGGTCAGGCAGGCCAGCGCCTCCTCGGTGTGCCGCGTTAGAAACAGATAACGCGGGTCGGGGTTGACGTTGAACGGATTCGCCCGCAGGCCGTAAAACTCTTTGTACATAGTCTTTTTGTCTTTGCCTAAACGCTTTCGCCTGAAACCTTCTTGCCTAGACTCTGGTTGTTTCCTTGTTCTCCTCAGGCTGCTTTTTCCGGTTCCAGAAATGGTCTTTGCCGTTGCCGTTCGCCGCCACCGTCTCCACTACCCACGGCACCGCCACCAGCATCGGCAGATCCAGCGCAGCCTCGGCGTCGGCTTGCGTGCGGATCGACTTGTCTCGCATTTCCAACCACAGCGCCAGACCAAGCCCCAGGGCCAGACCAGCGCCCAATCCTCCACCAGCAAACAACAGCCGGTTCGGAAAGCTCGGCGAATCAGGCAGCGTCGCGGGGTCTAGAAGCGCCATCTGTTCCCCCTGCTGCTGCTGCTGTGCTTGCGTTGCCATCTTGGAGGTACTCTGCTTGGCCAGATCGTCCTGGTAGACTTTTTGCGCGTTGTCGTAGTCGCGCGCCAGTTCCTTGTATTCCTCTTCAATGCTGGGGCTCGATGCCACCCGGCTCTGGTACACCGAAATTTCCTGCTGTAGTTTCTTCTGATCGCGCGTTGCCTGGGCGATCAAGTCCTGATACTGGTGAATCTGCAGACGCAATTGACGAATCTCCGGCGGTTCCGATCCGGATGCCTTTTCGCTCGCCTCGTCGCTTCCCTTCGAGGAGGCATCGTTGATCTCCGCCAGCTTCTTCTTTACCTGAGCAATATCTGCCTGGGTCTTGATCACGTCCGGATGATCGTCCGTATAGCGGGCCTGCTGATCGATGAGCTGGGCCTGCAGTTGCGAGAGCTGGGTCTGCAGGGTTTGCGGATTGCTCGACGACTGCGACGTTTTCCACGCCGCCAACTGCTGCGCCAGCAGCGATTCCGTATAAGCCTTGTCCTGGGTCGCCCGGTTCAGGTTTTGCGTGTTGGCGTCGAGCTGGGAATTCAGCCCGCCCAGGATCTTCATGTTGCTGTCTTCGTCGCCCGGGAGCTGCCCCATGTGCTGGTTCTTGAAGGCCGCCAGCTTTTTATCCAGATCGTCGAGACTCTGTTTGGCATCGGCCACCTGCTTGGTGAGGAAATCTGTCGTGCCCTGGCTCGCGTCCTGCCTCGACTTCAGATCTTCTTCCAGCAGCATCGAGGTCAAGTCGGTGCAGATCTGCTGGGCCTCGCGGGCCGTCGACGCTGTGTAATTCACGTAAAAACCGGGGACCGGGGTGCTGCCGGGCTTTTTCTTGCCCCCCACGCCGATCTGCGAGAGGTCCGTCACCACCGGCTGAATCTGCATGTTGAGCTGGATGTTGTTCACCACATCCTCAACGTTCTGCCCTCCCTTGGCTAATCCCAGCCTTTCCACCATGGGCCGCAGCCGGGCCGGGCTTAACACCCGCTGTTGGATGGTGGTAATGTGCTGCGTCAGATCCTCCGTGAAGACCTGCTGCACCACCACATCCGGAATCTTCGGCGCCTCCACCAAGACCAGCGACTGCGAGGTGTACTTGGCGGGAAAAGCATATGAGACCAGAAATCCTGCCAGCGGCGCCAGCAGCATCGGAATCAGAATCACCTTCATCCGGCGGCGCAACATCGCCAGATAGTCGTCCATGGTCAGTTCGCGGTTTTCCATATTGTCAGTTACCTGTTCCGCTGGCCCCGGAACGGCCAGCCTCAAAATTAGTCAATCCGCATTGGCCGGGGAGTCCAATCCAATCCAATGGTTCCTACACTTCGTTGTGAAATCCGGCTGCAAGGGCCTGGAATCGTTGCATTGCAATACGAACTGTCAAAAGCCAGGTAGTTGAACTGATAGCTGGCGAAAGCGTGGAAATTACGCCCGAACATCCGGTGCACACCGGCTCCCGCAAACCCGTACTGGTAGGTGTTGCCAGCAGTGCCCGGGCAGGGGGGAGGATTCGGATTCGTCAATGAGGGAGTGCACGCTGCCAACTGTGCTACGGTCAACGACGACACTCGGCTGTTGCGCGAAAAACCGATATCGGAAAAAACCGTCCAGATGCGGTTCAGTGGCCGGCTCACGTTCACCCGCGCGATGTCGCTCTCCGCACCCGCAAAGAAACCGGACCCGCTGGTGATGTAGTGGTCGTAGCTGAGATCCAGGCTCGCTTTCGTGAACCGGTACCGCAGTGAGGCCCGCCCCGCAGCCGAGAGGCGACGGTCGCTCTCGGGACATTCCGCGCCCACCACTTGAAATCCGTTGCCGAATAGCGGGATGCAGGAGGAGTTAATCTTGGGACTGGTCAGGGGGAACTCAGTCGGCAGGTTATCGATCAGAGTGAGTTGCGGTCCCGCTCCAATCAGAAAATCCATCCGCCCCGAAATCCGATGTCCCCACATTAACTGGACAACGTGGCTGTGGAAAGCAACCCCGGTGGAGAAGCCAAATCCCTGGTAGGCATACGTCAGAGCTCCCTGATCATGAACCCCCAGCACACGGTTGTAGCCCACCTGAGCCGTTACTTGGCTATTTCCGATGAACGAGGCACCGACACCGGGCTCGTTTCCCAGGAAATGCACGAACCCATACCCTCCCGTCACCGTAATGGAAGACTTTGGCGTCAAGTTCTGCACCGCGTCCACCAGGCTGAGGTTCATGATGCGTGGAACCTGGCCCAGCGCCCCCAATCCTTGCCCCGTACTGAAGGAGTTTGACCCGGACAAACCGGCGCCTGTCGCGCCCACAGCACCATAGGAGCTGCCGAAGTTGCCCTCGGGCTGGTAACTGAAAGCGTCGCGCATCTCCAACTGCCCTCGTTTCCAACTGATCTTCTGATTTACCCCCAGCTCCTCGATTTGCTTGAAGCCCTCGCCCTTCACGTCGTAGTAGGCCACTCCACCCAGGTAGTCGAGCACAAGGTCGTAGTGACTCCACAAACGTTCCAACTCCAGGCTGCCCAACCCGCGCGAGATACTACGGACGGCGGATCCGCCCAGAGTGTTCTGAACATTGGAATCCACGGATTCGCTCAGGTGCGCACCTGCCTGCAGGTGACTCTCAGGAGCAGAGTGCGGCTCCAGGTTGGGCAAATCCAATCCCGTGATGGGAGGATTTTCGTTGATGGACGGCGCCGGGTTGTCCGGGCCAAAGGCCGGCACCGGCTGCTGTGGAGTGCTGTCCGTCGAACTGTCCTGACCCCAGGCCACGCTAAGCGACAGCATTAGCGCTACGAAAGCACAAATGATTTGTCGTTTGCTCATCGTAGTTCCTCAAGGGACCACTATTGTGTCACCCGGTTTCAGCGGGATGTTTTGCTCGGGACGGCGCCCCTTCACTACCTCTTTGTAGTTGAAGGGTATCCTCACTTGCTGGCCGTTCTCCGTGCGCAAAATGTAAATGTTTTTCAGGTTGGCAAACTGAGTAAATCCCGCGCTGGCGAGCGCTTGCAGCACTGTCATGTTCGGCATCAGAGCGATCGCGCCGGTGTGCGTTACTTCGCCGGTCACAAACACCCGCCGGCTGTTCATCGCCGTCACCACCACGGTCACCCGCGGATCCGCAATGTATTTCTTCAGCTTCTCCTTGATCGAGTTCGCCAATTGCATGGGAGTCATGCCTGCTGCCTGCACGTCGTCCAGCAACGGTATCGAAATCTTGCCGTCGGGCCGCACCGGCAGGGTGACGCTCATGTCCGGCTCTTTCCAGACCGTAACGTGGAGCGTATCGTCCGCGCCGATGACGTAATCGGACGGAACCTCCGGGGCCAACTTCGCTTCCGGCGCCCCTTTGTCCGGTTTGGCGGAACTATCGCTGGCATCGTCCTGGGCCCACATGCCGGTGGTGACAAATGCCAGCAGCGCCAGGCACGCCAGTTTTGTTACTTTCTTCATGCACTCTCCCGTGAGCTAGGAAGCTTCAAGATTCGAGCATCCCATCTGTTTAAGCTTGTACAACAAAGCCTTGTAACTAATCTGCAACTCCTCCGCGGCCCGGCGCCGGTTCCAACGGGTGCGGGTTAGCGCGCGCAGAATGATTTCCTTTTCCGCCTCGCGCGAGGCCGCCCGCGCCGCCTGCTTCAGCGAAACCCGGCTGCCGTTGCCCCCCGAATCCGCCCGCAGCAGCATGGCTCGAAGCCCGCCCATCGCCACCGTTTCGTCTCCCAGGGCCACAATTGCTTTGGAGGCGTTCTCCAGTTCTCGCACATTACCCGGCCAGGAATACTCCTGAAACAAACGGTGCGTCTCCGGACTCAGCGCCGGCACCGTTCGCTGAAAATCGCGCCCGTACTTCCTGAGAAAATGTTCCATCAGCACCGCAATATCTTCCCGGCGCTGGCGCAGCGGCGGTATCCTCAAGCACACTCCGCTGATCCGGTAGTACAAATCCTCGCGGATATTCCCCGCTCTTACCTCCGCTTCCAGATCGCGGGCGCTTCCGCAGATAACCCTGGCCATACCTTGCACCCGGCCCCGCGGCGCAGTTCCCCGGGTCAAGGCTTGCAGCAACCACGCCTGCCCCTCCGCGCTGAGGTCTGCAATTTCCTCCAAGAAAAGTGTTCCTGCTCCAGGCAAACCGCCTTGCCCATTCGACTCTGCAAATTCGCCGGACTCCAGCGTGCCACAAGAAACCACACGAAACGAATGCTTGCCGTGCCGCGAAAGCTCGTGAACCCGCCGGGCCGTTGCCTTCTTGCCCGCTCCACGCTCGGCCAGCAGAAGCACAGGCACTTCGCTCTGCGCCACCTCCCGCATGACCGCTTCCACGCTCCGCATGCTTGGACTTACCCCTTCTACGAAGTCCGTCCTCCTCGCCGGCTCGTGAATCATGGCGGTCTGCATGCTTTTCACGCTTGGGCTCGTATCTGATTCCATTGATCGACCTTTTCTGCCGGACAAGAGCTCAAAGCGTACCTCAACCCTAGGGTGGGATTGCGAGCACGGCAAGTGCCATCCAATTGTCCGTTCCTGGGCCGCCTCCATCGCAGGTTTACCGCCCTGTTTTCAAAAGTATACAAGCCATAACCAAGCCCTGGGAGGAAGCAAGACGATTCCCCTAAAACCTACTCCTTTCCCTAGAAAAGGGAAAGTATTTGCCAATCGAGGGCAACCAGATCCTCCTCGTTGAGGAAATAGTGCCAAAGCCCTTCCCTGACCTCGCTTTCCGGGCGGGGAAACCACCGCCCTAGCAGGGCAATCGCCGTTACGCCCGGTCGGGCTTCTGTTTGCGGACTCCCCTAAGTTCGCTTATGCTGGACGCTATCCCCTGACTGAGTGATAGAGTCTGTTCCAGTGAGTCAAGTGCTGCAATCTGCGCCGATAACGGCACGAGCGCCTGCGTCTGATCCGGTCGCGCCCCCTGTGTGGCAAACCGCCCTCATCACTGGGCTGTTGCTCTGGCTGTACTACCCGACTCTTATCCACCTGGTCGGACAATGGTGGACCGACCCAAATTTCTCCCACGGTTTCTTCGTGCCCCTGTTTTCCGCCTTCGTGGTCTGGCAGGAGCGCTCCCGGCTGGCCCTCTTGAGTCCGCAGCCCTCATGGTGGGGCCTGCTGTTCCTGGGGTTCGGACTGTGCGTACTGGTTGTAGGTCAGTTGGGTGCCGAACTCTTCCTTTCCCGTGTGTCCTTGTTGATCGTGCTCGCCGGCTTGATCGTGCTCTTTCTCGGATGGACCTTCTTCCGCGTCCTCCTCTTTCCCTGGGCATTTCTCCTGCTGATGGTCCCCATCCCTGCCATCATCTTTAACCAAATTGCCTTCCCACTGCAGTTGCTGGCGTCGAAAGTGGCCAGCACGACTCTGCCTTGGATGGGCGTACCCGTGCTGCGTGAAGGCAACGTGATTATTCTTCCGGCCATGGCGTTGGAAGTGGCGGATGCATGCAGCGGCATCCGTTCTCTGATGTCACTGACCACCCTCGCCGTCATCTACGGTTATTTGATGGAACGCAAGATCGGGCCTCGCGTGTTATTGGCGTTGGCGTCGATTCCGATCGCCGTAATCGCCAACAGCCTGCGCGTCGTGGGCACGGGCTTGCTCGTCCAGTATTGGGATCCCGATAAGGCGCAAGGCTTCTTTCACGAATTCCAGGGCTGGCTCATGTTCGTCGCATCGCTGGCCATGCTCTATCTTCTGCATCGCACCGTTCGCATCTTCTGGCCCGAGGAGGAAACGGAATCGTGAAGCCACTCGGCGTTTTGCGCTTCGCTCTCGCCGCTGCTTTAATTGCTCTCACTGCCATCTTGCTGCAGGCCCGGACCCGCACCGAAATCATTCCCCGGCATTTGCCTCTCTCCTCATTTCCCGCGCAACTGGCGAACTGGGACAGCATTGAGATTGAGCAGGACGCAAAAACCCTGGAGGTGCTTGGACACGGCGATTTCCTGGAGCGCGTGTATCACGACCCGGCGAAGAAGTTGCCCTACGTCGACCTGTTCCTGGCATACTTTCCCAGCCAGCGCACCGGTGAGACCCCGCACTCTCCCCAGCACTGCCTGCCGGGCTCAGGATGGAACCCGGATGAAAACGTCCGCGTCACGCTCACCCTCCCCAGCCACAGCCCTTTCCCCGCCAACCGCTATGTCATTTCCAAAGGCGATCAGCGCAAACTGGTGTTGTACTGGTTTTGGGCCCATGATCGCGGTGTGGCCAGCGAATACTGGGCCAAGTTTTATCTGGTCAAGGACGCAATCCGCATGAACCGCAGCGACGGCTCACTAGTGCGCTTTGTAACGCCGATGTTTCCCGGCGAAACCCCGGACGCCGCCCAGCAACGCATTCTCCCTTTTACCTCCACCGTAATCCCGCTCCTCGATGACTACATCCCGCGCTGAACATCCTTCGACCGAGGCCGAAGGTCCGAACCGCCCCAGGCGCGTGCTCGGTTTCCGCGACCTCGTTTTGTTCTACGTGGTCACCGGCATCAGCCTGCGCTGGATCGCCACTGCCGCCGCCGCCGGCCCCAGCTCCATCGTCATCTGGATCGGCGCCTGGCTCTGCTTCTACACCCCGCTTGCCCTTTCCGTGCTCGAACTTTCTTCCCGCTATCCGAGCGAAGGCGGACTCTACGTCTGGAGCAAGCGCGCCTTCGGAGACTTCTCCGGATTCATGTCCGCCTGGACTTACTGGACTAGCAACCTCCCTTACTTCCCCGCCGTCCTCTATTTCGCCGCCAGCAACATCCTCTTCATGCGCCAGAACGCGTGGGCGCATCTCTCGAACAACGCCACGTTCTACATCGTCTTTTCTCTGCTCACGCTCGGCGCGGCCACATTGCTGAACATCGTCGGCCTCGACGTCGGCAAGTGGCTGCACAACGTCGGCGCGCTAGCCATGTGGACTCCCGTCGCCATCATCATCGTCATGGGATTGATCGCCTGGCATCGCTACGGTTCCGCCACGTCATTCACCCTGCATTCCATGAGGCCCAGCACTCACCTCAACGACATAATTTTCTGGTCCGTGCTGACATTCGCCTTCGGTGGATGCGAAACCGCGTCCTTCATGGGAGAAGAAATCAAGAATCCCCGCCGCTCGATTCCCTTCGCGTTGTTATTCGGCGGCGCGACCGTTGCGTTCTGCTACATCGTTGGAACAGCCGCCATACTGCTGGCATTGCCTTCAAGCGAAGTCAGCAGCTTGCAGGGACTGGTGCAGGCCATCTCGAAAACCGCATCCCGCGTGGGTTTCCCGGGAGTGCTGCCCGTCGCCGCATTCCTGATCGCGCTCAGCAACATCGGTGCAGCCGGAGCCTACCTCGCCGCAGTCGCCCGCCTGCCTTTCGTCGCTGGCATCGACCGCTTCCTGCCCCCGGCATTCGGCGCCCTCCACCCACGCTGGAAAACGCCGTGGATAGCCTTGCTGACCCAGTTCGCCCTCGGAGCCGTCTTCATTTTTCTAGGCCAGGCCGGAACCAGCGTAAAGGGCGCCTACGACGTGCTGGTGAGTATGGGCGTAATCACATATTTCATTCCCTACCTGTACCTGTTCGCTGCCATGATCAAGCTACAGCGCGATCCCGCCGGCGCAGATGTAATTCGCGTACCGGGAGGAAGCAGGGTGGCGATGCTGGTAGCAGCGCTAGGATTTCTCACGACACTGCTGACGATCATCGTGTCGCTGATTCCGCAACCGGACGAACCCAACAAGCCGTTGGCTCTATTCAAGATTGTCGGCGGGTGCGCCGCGCTGGTCCTGATCGGGGTGTGGATTTATGTTGAAGGAAGACAGCGGGCACGCACTGAAGAACAATCATGAACTGCAACCTCTACTTCGCACACCACTTACGCGGCGTCTTTATCTCCTGAATCGCCGTACAGCTCAGCTTCGGAAACCACCGCGTCCGTCGAATGTCCCGTTTCTGCTCTCGCAGCTGCTCCGAACATCGGGCCGCGCGCCCGCATAACCGGCGCGAAGCTCATGAATCCAATCCGCGGAGCAATGTCGTCGTAAATGGCCTCCATTCCCCCGCGCCGGAGGTAGGTTTCGTGCCAGAATCCCGTGCCTCCCGAATCCTTCAGGAACTCTTGCCACCATTGTCGGTGGGGATCGGACCGCGTCCACTTCATCAGCGAATCGAGGTCGCGCCAGTATTGGCGGATGCCGGCGTGCATCGGAAACAGGGAAAAAATAAAATTCTCGTGGCGCAGAAGTCCTTCTGGTTGTGCCTGCACGGAAGACGCTATCTTCGGCCCGAATCCAAACAGGGTCTTGAGTCCGTAGATGCGATTCACACGCATTCCAAGGTAAATCACGACCAGGTCGGGATATTGCGAGAGATCAACCGTTTGACGTTCGACCCGCGTCGTCATATCTACACCTCGCTAGCTCAATTCTAAACCGGCGTCGCCGTCTTTCGCGCCGGATTAAAGAACGGCAGCGCCGTCACCTTAACATTCGTCTTCAGCCGGATTGCCTCAATCGTAATCTCCATCTGCAATTGCGTCCCGATCTTCGCGTGCTCCGTCTCCACGCTGGCCAGCGCAATCATCTTCTTCAGAATCGGCGACCAACTCGTGGTCGTCGCCTTCCCAACTTGTTTCTCGCCGGAATACAAAGGTACCGCCACGCGCGAAGCCTGACTCGGAGCAGCCGGAGTCAGCGCATACCGTTCATACAGCGCCTCAACATCAGTCCAATCCACTTCAACGCCGGCGAACTGCCGCGACACACCATTCTTGGCGTCCTGCTCCAGCGCCCTCTTACCAATAAAGTTTTCCTTTTCCAGATGAACCACCTTGGCAAAGCCCAGTTCATAGGGAGAGTATTTCTGCGAAGCAATCAACGCCTTCTTCGAACTCGAGTAGTCCACTTCAATTAGAAGCAGTCCCGCTTCCACGCGAGCCACATCCAGCGCCAGCATACCCGCCGGGTGAAGATCGAACTGCTTGCCTTTTTCCGCCAGCGCATCCCAAACCTTAACGGCATCATTCCACGGCACCCAAATCTCGTATCCCAAGTCGCCGGTATAACCAGTTCGCGAAATATCGACAGGTACGCCTGCAATCTTCCCGTGCGTTACGCGAAAATACTTCAGGTTCGCAATGTCGGCGTCAGCCACCGTCTTCAGCAGCTTCGCCGAAGTCGGCCCCTGCAACGCCAGCGCCGCCACTTTCTCCGAAATGTCTTCGATCTGCACATCCATATTCAGGCCGTTTTGCCGGAACCAGCGCAGGCTCGGGTCCGCAGCCGTCCAGCGATAAACATTTTCCTCCAGCCGCGAAATCGTTCCGTCGTCGATGACCTTGCCCTCTTCATCGCACCAGCAGCAGTAAATCACCTGCCCCACTTTCACTTTGTTGATGTCGCGCGTGATCACGCGGTTCACCAGCCGCGTCGCATCTTTGCCCGTGATCAAATACTTGTACAGCGGCGAAATATCAATCAGCGCCGCCGCATTTCGAATGGCGTTATACTCGTGCTCGTGATGCACTTCATACACGCTGACCGTGTAGTATCCCGACCACTCGCGGTAATTCAGGCTGTGACAAAGCGGAAAAGTTCTCTCGTGAAACGCAGTTCCAATGGGCAAGGTGGCTTCCTTAGCTGTTAGGTCCGGATTATTTACCGCTCGCGACTACAGTGAATCTTAGGGACGCCGCTCGATGAAGTCAACGCCCCGCGGGGGTGTATGTGATGTCGAGATGTACACACCTCTGTCTCGGACTGGAATTCAGGTCAGCTCAATCTCTGCTCAGCATCAGATCGGCTCATCGCAACTCAACTCACGTGCATCCCGGTCGTGTCTGACTTGGTGAGGCGCGCGGGGGGCGCGGAGTGGAGATGTGGGGATTTTCAGGTGGGCGAGGGCGCGGGAGCAGGGGGCGCGGGGGACTTGAGTGTAATGGCCTGATTGCGACAGTCATCGCCACGAGAACGTCGTGGGGAGATATAATCCCGGCGTGAAGTCGCCTATGAGACCAACCCTCATTGCCTTTTTCCTATCCGCTGCGGTTGCCTCAGCTCAGCAAATACCCGATCCGAACTTCGACGCGACGGTCACCCACCCAACATATACGACGACTCACCCGCATGTGGCAATCGACCAAGCTCACGATAACTTTCATACAAAAGACGAACTTTTCAAGCCCTTCGCGGACCTGCTGCGAAACGACGGTTACAGCGTTGTGGCAAATACTGCGAAGTTCACGAGCGTCAGTCTTGAAGGCATCGACGTTCTCGTAATCTCAAATGCCATCGGCAAACTGGAATATGACAACAACAATTCAACTCCGGCATTTACGAAGCCCGAGTGCGACGCAGTTTATGATTGGGTTCAGCGGGGCGGATCGCTTTTCCTCATCGCTGATCACGCCCCTATGGGCGATGCTGCTGCACCCTTAGCTGAACGTTTCGGTGTGACGCTCGGCAACGGTTTCGTCTTCGACACCAATCCCGAGAACTTCGACGACAAGGACCCCACCGAGCTTGTTTTTTCCGATCACAATCATCTTCTCGGCAGCAATCCCATCACTCGCGGTCGCAACGGCGCCGAACGCCTGCACAGATTGGTCGCCTTCACAGGCGAGTCAGTCACAATTCCCCGTGGCGCAATTGCCATACTGAGACTCTCGCCAACGGTAGGCGAGGTACACACCCGTGAGGCAGTGCAGCCGCTGTACGATGAAGACGCCATCAAAGCCAAGGCAAATCTCGAAGCCGCCGCGAGACGGTGGCCGATAATGGGGCGGGCGATGGCAGTCGCGTTTATGGTGGGTCGCGGCCGCGTCGTCGTTAGCGGCGAGGCAGGCATGCTGACAGCTCAAGTGTTCAAGGAGAAGGACAAGGACGGTACGGAGAAGTTCGTCGGCAAGACGGGTATGAGCGTCCCCGGGAACGATGACACGCAGTATGTCCTAAACGTACTGCACTGGCTTTCCGGCGTTCTGAAGTAGGCCAAGCCACACAATCGAGCCAGACGACGATGTACGACGTCTACGCCAAGTCAGTTGACGTAACATCGCCATTACGCTCATTGAGCCGTGGCCGGGGATTTTGAGTGCAATGGCCTGATTTCGACACTTTGATCGAGGTATTTCCGACGAGAAGAGTATCATCTGCCTATGGTTCGCCGTAGCATC